>TARA_R110001592_G_scaffold101302_1_pt1 | contig 300233 bp, 232 predicted proteins | sample TARA_R110001592 | Tara Oceans TARA_R110001592 (sample SAMEA4398387) | marine metagenome | biome: Polar Biome; feature: [SRF] surface water layer (ENVO:00010504); material: water (ENVO:00002006), including particulate matter (ENVO:01000060) such as... | depth 5 m
GTATGGAAAGTGGCATCCTTCTTTACCTTGCTTTGCAGAAGGATCTTTTTGAACAAGTCCTGGACACTCCTTTTGCTGTATGCCTTACCTGCCGTACGACCTTCGAAAAGATAGGTTTTGGGACGGTAGTACTTGTAATACTCTCGTAGCTTTTCCAACAGTTCCCTGGAAAGGAGAGTATACCTATCCTTGTTTCCCTTGCCTCCGCGGACTCTCAACTGCATCCTGTCGCTGTCGATATCGCCAAACTTAAGGCCAGCCACCTCGCCAAGCCTCAGACCGGAGCCATAGGTGAGCGCAACCAGGCAATAGTGTTTTCTGTTTATAATACCGTCGAGGATATGGGATATCTCCTCTTTTGAAAAGACGACCGGAAGGGGTTTAGGACGTCTGGGCCGTTTGATCTTTACAGGGTTCCAGTCTCTGCCGAGAACGTCCCTAAAAAGAATTTTGAACGCACTGATAGTCTGATTTACGCTCGAGGCCGAAAGATTTTTTGTCTCGATCTTGTGGAAAAGGTACTCTTTTAGCTCGGATATGCTGATCTGGTCGGGACTTTTTTCAAAATGGCCGGAAACTAGTGATACTTGGGAAATGTAATTTTGGATACTTCTAGGAGAGTAGTTTCTGATCTGCATCTCCTGATACATCTGCTGACGTAGGCTTTTTTTTCCATGATAAGTAAAGTTTAAAAGTTAAACATGGAATAAAAATAATCTATATACCTGAAAATAAGATCATTAATATATAAAAAGTGAAAAACTACCGACGTAGGAGGTTTTGTTCAACTCGTTTATAGGCGCAGTTTTATTGCACAATATATCCTTATTTGGTTGACTTGGTGTAGTTTTATTTCACTTTATATTTTTATGTCCATATCCTCTATTGGACTTCGAATCTCTTTAATTTCTCGGTTACTTACATGGGTATAAATCTCTGTGGTTTTACTGCTTTGATACCCAAGTAGCTCTTGTATATACCGAATATCCGTCCCTCCTTCATGCAGATGTGTGGCATTGGAATGCCGTAACCAATGTGGATAGGTCTTAATCGTAGATTCAGAATAACGCCTGTTTCTTATCCATTCTTTAAAACCCTGGATCTCTGCCTGTAAGACAGCATTTAATACAGGTAAATCAGGATATTTTCCGGCAAATCTACTTTCTGAATCCGGCTGTAATCCAACCAAATATTTTTTTCTTTGAAATACTGTAGTAACTCAGACACCTGAGTCGGTGTATAGGGAACCGCCCAAACCCGCTCTTTGAGGTACCACTTACATTCCGGAAATCCTTTAACAATCTCTTTTAATTCGAAATCATAGGGAAATTCAAGCCGTATAACATGCAGCTTTTGAAAGCTATCGTTTTTCAAAATTATGGTCTTCTGCATTGGGTTGAAAAAAATTATTTACCACAAGATACAAAATTTCAGGATTTCCCTACTACCTAAATCGTTTGAAGGCAATATTTTGAGACCTATTTACTCTCTAGGCACAGCTTGTCGAACCTTTCGATTAATGACAAGTGTATTCTCCATTGCTTAATGGTATTTGATGAAAAAAAATACTCCCATACCTATTGTCTCAATAGGTATTACTATCAGACAAAACGTACAAATGAAAAGAAAGCCCAAAAGTAAATAGTATTATCAGAAAACACCTGAGGGTTTTCTGATAATACAGTATCCCATCGGTAAAACAACCAAGGGCAGTATAAATTCATTAGGTTTTCTCAAAAGCAAACATCCCTATATAAAGCCAAGCAGGCCTTCCAATTTCATACCCCTACTCCCTTTAATCAAAATCTGATAGTCTTCTAGATTGGAGTCCTGGAGCCAGTTTCTTAGGGAAAAAGGATCGGGAAAATAAAGGGCTTTGGGAGCTTTAGATAAAGCATATTGGGTGTCTTTTCCTGCAAAACAGATCTTGTCAAAAGACATCTTATTCACAAGCTCACCTAACTTTTCATGTTCTTCCTTGCTGTATTCGCCCAGCTCATACATGTCTCCAAGAATGACCATTTTATGCTTTCGCTTATTTAACTTATTGAAAGCCTCAAGGGCAACTTCCATACTGGAAGGATTGGCATTGTAGGCATCCAATAAAATCAGGTTGCTCCGTTTTTCGATCATTTGAGAACGCATGTTTTCTGGAACATATCCAGCAATAGCTGCAGCCGCTTCCTTCATTGGCACCTTAAAAAATTTAGCGATGCATAGTGCTGCCGCTATATTGTCAAAATTGTAATTGCCGATAAGCTGGGAGGTATATTGGGACTCATCCGGAGGCAAGCTAAAAGATACATTAGGCGATGCACCCAAGAACTCTACGGAACAAAAATCAGCCTCACCCGGGAACAGCACTGGGCTTTCAAACCTTCTGATCATATTGGTAAAGACCTCTTTCCCTGAATTGATAAATACCTGGCCATTCGTTTCCAGTAGAAACTGGAAAAGTTCTGTTTTTGTTTTCAAGACCCCTTCTATACCTCCCATTCCCTCTAAATGGGCCCTGCCTATATTGGTAATCAGACCATGGCTAGGAAGGGCTATCCGACACAATTCATCGATGTCCCCCTGCTTGTTGGCCCCCATTTCTATAATCGCAATTTCAGTCTCCGCATTAATTCCTAATAGTGTAAGTGGCACGCCGATATGGTTATTGAGGTTCCCCAGGGTCGCAAGGACCTTGTATTTAACCGACAATCCCCTGACCAACACTTCCTTTGTAGTGGTCTTGCCATTGGAGCCCGTCAGGCCAATAACAGGGATGCTCATTTGTTTTCGGTGATGAGTCGCAAGTTGCTGCAAAGCCACTAAAACATCTTCAACCAAAAAAAACTTGTCATTTACCACCACCTCTGGATCATCCACCACCACAACCAGTGCTCCTGTCTCCAGGGCTTTTGCAGCATATTGATTCCCATCAAAAGAGGGACCTTTCAAGGCGAAAAACAAATCTCCTTTTTCGATTGTTCTGGTATCTGTAGAAACACGTTTTGAAGAAAGGAAAATGGCATACAATTGCGCTATTTTGTCCATAGTGGATTTATGATTTACTTTGATCAAACTTAAGACAGGTAATCTAAATACTGAAATTAGAGACAAAAGTAATGCATCTGTTTTCAATTATGGCCGTTTAAGATGAAAAATACCTTTCAAAAGGAATTCCAAAAATATAATATTAACCCAACAGAGGAATTGAAGCCAATTCATTATTTTCACATATGTTGACAAAAAAAATCCACCTTCTTATCCTATTTGCCTTCTTTGCCAATATTGCAAAAGCCCAATACAACTTTGCTTTCGAAACAAATTTGGAGGTATATGATGAAAATGGAGAAGCGCTACCTATGCCTTTTGTAGGTGGGATAAATGCGGCCCAATTCCAGCAATTTGACAGCAACAACAATGGTAAAGAAGAACTGGTCATATGGGACATCAACTCAGGAAACATAAAGGTTTTTGAGAAAAATGGCACTGCTTACAGCTTTCTTCCCGGGGGAAGCTACCTGTTCCCGGAAGATGTCAATGCATTTTTGCTCTTGGTGGATTTTGATGGGGACAGCAAAAAAGACCTTTTTACCGGCTCCCCATTTGGCATTAAGGCCTATAAAAACATTACTCCTGTGGGCAGTGCTATACCGGTTTGGGAAGTCGCTCAAAGCTTTCTGCGCTTGGAAAATGGCTCCAATCTTACGGCCAATATATTAGACATCCCCTTAATTGAAGACATAGACCAGGATGGGGATTTAGACGTACTGGTTTTTAATTTTGCCTCAGGCGATTTTTTGGAATATTACCAAAATACCAGCATGGAACGTAATGGAACGCCAGGCATTGATCAGTTCAAAGCTTCCCAAAACCATTGGGGAAATTTTGAATTTTGTGGTTGTGGAGACATTAGTTTTGGCTTTACTTGTGGTGGCAATGCCTTAAGCAATGCCAGAATGAATACTGACCGGCTAAAAATACTTCATTCGGGTGGTCATTCCCTACTATACAAAGACCTCAATCAGGATGGAATCAAAGACCTGCTTATGGGAAGGGATGAATGCAACAGCCTGTATTTCTTAGCCAATGAAGGGTCAGATATAGCACCCGTTTTCTCCTCTATTAGTACAAACATCCCACAATTTGGTCAATTGCCTCAATTTCCAGTTTTCCATGCGGCTTATCTATTGGAAGAGGAATTAATCGTTTCTTCCCATTCCTCTGCCACTTCTTTCACTTACAAAATAGACTTTGCAAAAGCACTGTATAGACTACCATCGAATTCTGAATCCAGCCCAGACCTCTTTTTAAAAGATGACATGCTGGATTTCGGGGAAAATTCCAGGCCTTTTTTTACCGGAAATAAATCCAATGGTGAACTCTTCATCGCTGCCAATACCAAAGTGGGGGATAAAATAATAGGTAAAATATTCGCTTATGAACTGACAGAAAGCCAAGCCCGCCTCACTTCAAACGATTATCTCAACATAAGCCAACTAGCACTAACCGAACCAAGTTTTCAAAGGTTTCAAACGAAGGACAATCAATCCTACCATATCGTAACGGGTGATGCTTATGAAAGCAATGTTCCTCAGAAAAAAATTTATATTTCTGAAGTGGCCAACCCAGAAGATATCAGTGAATTAATGCTGCCTTCCATTACTTTACGGGGATTGGATCAGGTTCATTTTTTTCACGATCAAATCAATAACTACCTACTCCTTGCCAGACAAACAGGGGAATTGATGCTCTACTCACTTAACAATCGCTTTGAAGCTGCATTGTTGTCCAATGATTTTCTAGACTTTATTGACAACCCAGTAGCCAGGAATTTAGCCGTGACAGTAAAATCAGGGGCAAAACCTTTATTAATGGCCATCAACCAACAGGGAGTTTTGTATGTAGCTGAAGACTTTCTTCAGGAGGAAGAAAAATTTCCAGTCTCTATAAAGTTGGCAGAGACCATATTTCCAGAAACGAGGCTTGGTCGTAACGCCTTCCCCACTTTTGTCCCACATTTATTGGGTGATGGCTTTGATTTGATTCTAGGAAGCAAGGCTGGAGGCCTGGAATATTTGAGCCAGTTGGGTGATGGAGGTACTGAACCAGGAGCCAGTACTGAAATACTGTTGTTCCCCAACCCTACGAATGGAAGGGAATTTAAAATTGCAATAAATAAAAATGCCCTAATGAATATCTACAGTCCTTCTGGGGCACTTATAACACAGGGGATTGAGCTAGTGGAAAATCAGGAAAACCTAATTAACAGCTATGGCTTCCCTTCAGGTTTGTACTTGTTGGAAATCATAAATGATGAAAATGAAAGGCATTATAGAAAGTTGATTGTTAGTCCCTAAATTGTGCCCGTAGAAATCCCCCCCTCCCCCTTGAAGGGGGAGTTGCGGCTAAAGGTGTTTTATTGTTGTTTGGTATCATTGTAACGGGCTGAGTAAATGGGAAATCAGGTTCGTGCACGTTAGTCCTGAAAGTGCAAACTCCCCCTTTTTTTTAAAGGGGGATCAAGGGAGATTTTTTACGAAATCTATTTTTTTTTAGACAAGTCAATCAATAGAAAAACCATCGACATCCTTCCAAGCTGGGAATTTGGCCCGGTAATCCACAAGTTCTTTACCATTCAACTCCACTATAGAAATCTTTGCAGATTCGCCGGCCTGAATAATGTCCTCGCCTTTGAATCCATAAGCTGCAGAATGCCCACAATAGCTCACGCCATTGCCATCTTCACCAACACGATTCACGCCAATACAATAGCTAAGATTTTCTACGGCCCTAGCTCTAAGCAATGCATCCCAAGCAGTGACCCTTGATGCAGGCCATGAGGCAATATAAAAAAGCAAGTCATAATCCATTTTCCCTTCAGGTGTTGCGGTATTTCTAGACCAAAGGGGGAATCTTAAGTCGTAACAAACCTGTGGGCGAATATTCCAACCTTTGCAGGTGAAAATTTTATTCTCTTCACCCATCGAATAATAATTGTCCTCTCCTGCCATTCTGAAAAGGTGTCGTTTGTCGTAGTGCAAAAGCTCCCCTTCTGGAGTAGCCCAAAGCAAACGGTTGTAATAGCTACCGTTCTCTTTTATGATGACACTGCCTGTAATGATAGATTTCAACTGACCGGCCATTTGAAGTAGCCATTTGGTACTGTGGAGATTCATGGGTTCTGCCTGGCTGGCTGAATTCATAGTAAATCCCGTGCTAAACATTTCAGGCAATACAATAATATCTACCTTTTGAGGCATTGCCCATAGCTTTTCTTCAAACATAGCAAGATTAGCAGCGCTATTTTCCCAGTATATATCTGTTTGTACTAAAGCTAAGGTTAGATTTTGCATGGTGACGATCTAAAAAAAATTAAAACTCTTTAATCAGGGATAAAGCATACGGTAATCAGTAGATACCTTTCCTTTGCTAATATCTACCAATTTGCCTTTTACCATTCTCCTTTTTAGGCCTTTAAGGTAATCCACGAATAAGATCCCTTCCAAATGATCATACTCATGTTGGATGACTCTGGCAGTCATGCCTGAAAACTCCTCTTCCTTGAGGTTCCAGTTTTCATCAAAGTATTCAATGGTTAATTTTTCAGGCCGAGTTATTTCTGCCCTGACTTCAGGAATACTCAAACATCCTTCTTCAAAGGTGTATTTGTCTCCATACTCGTCAAGAATGATGGGGTTGATAAAAGCTTTTCTAATGCCTTTCTCCTCGTCCTCTTCGTCCAACATCAGGTTACTGTCAAGGACAAATAGACGTATCCCTTTGTTAATTTGAGGCGCGGCAAGGCCTACACCATTTGCTTTACCCATGGTGTCAAACATATCCGAAATTAACCCACAAACATCATCACCTTCATGAATTTCTTCTGCCTCTTTCTTTAATACTTGGTGACCGTAAGCTACTATAGGGTATATCATTTTCTATCTAAATAGGTTTGTAAAATTATTGCGGCACTAATTTTATCCAGGTTGCCCGCTTTTTCCCTTCTATCTTTTTTCTTGCTACCCATGCTGATCATGGATTGCATGGCCATTTTGGAGGTGAAGCGCTCATCTACGAATTCAACCTTTATTTCAGGGAATATTTTCTTTAATTTTTTCTCCATGGCCATAACAGGCTGTGTCATGTTTGTATCCGTACCATCCAGAGATTTTGGCCATCCTAAAACTATTGTGGAGACCTCTTCCTTATTTGTGTAATCCTTTAAATATTCCAACAATTTGTGTGTTGGTATAGTTTCCAAAGGACTTGCTACAATCACCAAAGGATCAGTAACAGCTAAGCCTGTGCGCTTAGTTCCCAGATCAATGGCCAGCACCCTGCCCATCAATTGTTCTTAATTTGCAAACGAAGCTTTCTTAAAACCTCACGTTCTAGCTCTACTGCTTTTGGGAAAAGCAGGTCATTTTCGATTTTAGCGTGTATCATTAATTCACTTTCGAGCTTTTGAAGTTCAAGGTACAATACCCGCACAGATACACTCGCCTTAGTGGAAATTTGATAATCATTTGTAAGCTTCCTGATACCCTTCATTTCGTCGTCATGTGCATCATGTTCTTCAGCCATTTTCTGAATGGACGGTAAAGTGAAAACTTTAATTCCCTCCGACAATGGAACCGATCCACTTTCTATTTCATGCAAATAAGCAATCCTTTCAAAAAGGGTGTCCTCCTCTTCATGAATGTGGTGAATAAAGTCGTCTACAAACAAGGGAAACATCAACCTCAAATCAGTGATTAGGTTTTTTTGTGATTTATCCATCTCAATTCCCTCCACCATACTGGTAAGAAAGGGCAATGCCTGCCTGATAAAATGTCGGTGTTTTTTCTTTAGATACCCTACCAAAACGCCTATAGGGTGAAGAAAGAGTTCATCTTTAGTAGGCTCCACCCTGCCTGCCCACTCTTCCAATTCAGCAATCACCTGAGAGGGGTTCACTCTGTATTTGGCACAGACTTCTTGCAATGAGTGTTCCTCATGCTGAAAGAAACTAATACCAAAATAGTGCAGTACTTCAGCTAAAACATGGTTTTCAGTAACCAATTCTCCAATGGATTTTATATGTTTGTTTTCGGAAGAGTGCATTAACACAAAATTAAAAGAAATAAATGTAAAAAAAGTAAGTTAGCGCACCGATTTTAAAAATATTACGTTTATCTAAACGAAACGCCAGTAATACATGTTTAATTGTAAAATTGGTGAAAAACCATTAAATTAAACGATGCTTTTCTTTGCATAAAAATATAAACAGGAACAACGTGAGCATAAAGAAGAATACAAAATCACAAATAAGACTACCAATTTTCCTGGCTTTGGGCATTTCGGCGGGTATTTGGATAGGAGCGACTTTTGCAGAACCCTCGTCTGACAGAAATGATCTCAAATCAGCAATATATAAGTTGCAAGAGATCATTACTTACATTAACAGGGATTATGTAGACAGTGTAGATACCAATGAGTTGGTGGAATTTGGCATTGAAAAAATGCTTGGTAAACTTGATCCACATTCCAGTTATATTCCGGCGAAAGATGCTGCCTTGGCAAAGTCTCAACTAGAAGGAGAATTTGACGGAATAGGTATCGAATTCGGGATTTTAAGAGATACCATATACGTGGTTTCCCCATTAACTGGAGGACCTTCTGAGAAGATAGGTTTATTGCCAGGAGATCAGATCGTAAAAGTAGATGGGGAAACTGTTGCAGGAACTGGTGTTACCAATAGAGATGTATTTGATTTACTACGTGGACCGAAAGGTAGCCAAGTAGAAATTGCGATTAAAAGAAAGCGTGAATCAGACTTACTGGACTTTAAAATTACCCGGGATAAAATACCCCAATACAGTGTAAACGCCTCTTACATGATAGACGGCGAAACAGGTTATATAAAAATAACCCGATTTGCGGCCAACACACACGAGGAATTTAGAAGTGCTTTGGAGGAATTGAAAGCCGAGGGAATGAAGCGTTTAATAATGGATCTTCAGGGCAATCCTGGAGGTTATATGGGAGCGGCCATAAATATTGCAGATGAAATGTTAAAAGATAAAGCTGTAATTGTTTCCCAAAAAGGTAAACTGGACAGATACAATCAAGAGGCTTTTGCCGTTCGCCCTGGTGCTTTTGAAGAAGGTGCCGTGATTGTCTTGGTAAATGAAGGCAGTGCTTCGGCTTCTGAAATTGTAGCCGGTGCCATTCAGGACAACGACAGGGGATTGATTGTTGGCCGTAGGTCTTTCGGCAAAGGACTTGTGCAAATGCCCATAGATCTATCTGATGGTGCGGAGCTTAGACTTACCATTGCAAGGTATTATACGCCTTCAGGAAGGTCTATCCAGAAACCCTACGGAGAGAGCGAAGAAGACTATGCCATGGATTATTACAATCGATTAGAACATGGAGAATTCTTTAGTGCTGACAGCATAGACTTTAACGACACTTTGAAATATGAGACCTTGAAAGGAAGAACCGTTTATGGCGGAGGTGGTATAATGCCTGATTACTTTGTTCCTTTGGATACAAGTATGTCAAGCTCTTATGTTAACAGGCTTTTTAGCTCTGAGTCATGGAGAGAATACATCTTGGATTACCTAGATTTAAATAAAAAGAAATTTGATAAAATGCCTTTTGAAGCATTTAACAAAGACTTCGATATTACGGATGCTATGTTAGGTGACTTGGTAAAAACGGGGGAAAAATACAAAGTGAAGTTCAATGAAAAGGACTTTGAGAAATCGAAAACCTATTTGAAGATTCTCCTCAAGGCCCACATGGCTAGAAACATCTATGATGACGACGCCTTTTATAAGGTGATCAACGAAGTCAATGAAATTTACCAACAAGCAATAAAGCTGCTGGACAATGCAGGGGCTTTGGCTTTCTTTAAGGAAGAATAACAATATTATAACCACTTAAGCCGGGGGATACAATTTCTCCGGCTTTTTTGTGCTTTAATAATTTTGACCTGAAATAAACAATTGGCCTTCTGTTATCCGATGAAATCCATCCCCAAGAACGCTATTGTATAATCCGGATTTAACTTGATAAATACATCCAGATTTAAACCCTAACCCGCTACTCCCTATGAGTGAATCTGTTCGAATTAAATTTAATCATTACGCCATTTACGCACGTAACCTTGAAGAAACCAATTCATTTTACAGTGAAGTAATTGGACTTCAGAAAATTGAGGACCCCTTTAAAGATCACCTACATACTTGGTTCGATATCGGACATGGACTATCTGTACATGTAATAGCTAGAGAACAGCCTTGGAAAGAACAACAAGTAGATCGAACCAACCATATATGCTTTTGCGTCAAAGACCTGGAAGGTTTTATGGAGAAATTAGATAAACATGATGTGGCTTTTGGGGATTCAAAAGGCAGTAATGGAAAAGTTAATCTCCGTCCGGATGGTATTAGGCAAATTTTCTTTCAAGACCCAAACGGCTATTGGCTGGAAATCAATGATGATGTATAAAATGAAAATCATCTGCCATTAAGGACAATGCTATATAAAAAAAGGAGGGGCTATTATGCCCCTCCTTTTTAGTTACTTTTTATAAATTTCACTTGGCCATTTGTCGTTGGCAATATTAATATCTGGAAGTACTTTGTCAGGATCAATTTCAACCCCAACAAGTTGCTTATTGGATTTGTGCTGGTAATTCCAACTGTCTCCTCTTTGCCATATCTCTACTGGTAAGGTTATCCTTTCCTCGCTACCATCAGCATAGGTAAGTCCTAACTTTACAGGCATCGGCACCCCTCCTTTATTGCTAAGAATTACCACTTGGTCATTTCCATAAGGAACTACATTTTCTATGGCTAAGTCAATATTGGCAGTGCCATAAAACCATGACTTCCAAAACCAGGAAAGGTTTTCTCCACCTACATTTTCGATGATATTGAAGAAATCATTTGGCTGAGGATGCTTGAAAGCCCATGCTTCAATATAAGCCTTAAAGGCATTGTCAAAACGTTCCTCACCCAAAATATACTCCCTCAAAAGGAATAAACCTATAGCAGGTTTCATATAGGCAATCATTCCTAAGTTTGAAGTATTGGCAACATCCGGATACGTATCGATTCCCTCTCTTCCGTCACTATTTAGCCAGTTTACGTATTTCCTTGTTTGCTGCAAGTCCGAACCATATTCTCCCTCATTAAATGCCACAGAACTGTAATGATTAATAAATGAATTGAATCCTTCGTCCATCCATGCGTAACGTCTTTCATTCGTTCCTACAATCATAGGAAACCAATTATGGCCAAATTCATGGTCTGTCACGCCCCAAAGGGAGCCCTCTTTGCTTTTATAGCTGCAAAAATTCAATCCAGGATATTCCATGCCATTGATGTCAGCGGCAACATTTACAGCCGCAGGGTAAGGATAGGGATACCATTTATTGGAGTAATGTTCGATTGATGCCTTGCTGTATTCGGTAGAGCGACTCCAGGCATCCTGTCCATCACTTTCTTTTGGGTAAACAGATTGTGCAATGGCCTTTTTACCTCCCGGTAAATTTATTTGGGCAGCATCCCATATGAAAGCCTTAGATGAAGAAAAAGCTATGTCTCTCGCATTCTCTATTTTAAAATGCCAGGTAAGGGTACCCTCCTGTTTCGGTCTGGTCAATTCGGGTTTTGAAACTTCTTCGGGTTTTACCAGGTAAACCGTTGTGTCGCTATTGCTTGCCTTCTCTAACCGTTCCAATAAGGTCCCATTCAGCACTTCTTTTGGATTCTGAAGCGCACCAGACCCAACCACAATATGGTCATAAGGAACAGTCACCTTATAATCAAAGTCACCATAGTCCAAGTAAAACTCCCCTGCTCCAAGGTAGGGCTCTATGTTCCAACCCTCCACATCATCAAAAACCGCTACTTTCGGATACCATTGCGCCAAAGCGTAAATGGTGCCATCTGCAACAGTGAGCCTTCCCATTCTGTCCATGCCTTTTACAGGAACCTTAAAGGTGAAATTCATGGAAACAGTGGCCACTCCACCCTTAGCAGGAATAGGCTCATTGAAGAAAACCTGCATCCTCGTATCGGTAATTATATGTTTGGAAGAAACTGTACTTCCTCTTTTACTTAATTGTGCGGCTACGTTATTGATGGTATAACCTCCATCAATATCACCATTGTACCTATTGCCCTGAATAGGAGTAGTAAGTGTACCTCTGGAGTTTGGTGTAAACCTGTTTTGCTCAAGGTGAAGCCAAATAAATGACAAACTTTCTGGGCTATTGTTGGTATAGGTAATGTCTACCTTACCAGTAACGGTATGCTCGTCTTCATCAATGGTAACAGCAATTTTATAATCGGCTCCATTTTGCCAATAGTCTGGGCCTGGCTTGCCTGAAGCAGCCCTATAGGCTGAACCTTGCCGGTAAGTAAATTCATTGAAGTCATTTTGATTATTGCTTTCCACCTGGGCCAAAACCCAATTGCTGGAAAACATAAAGGCTACAACCAGCCATTTGCTTAGATGATTATATTTCATAGTTCTTTTTTTTGCTAAATTAAAGGAATTGAGACATAAAAAGGCATTCACAGTTATTATTCGTTCCTTTTCTTGTACTTCATAAAAAGAAAAAAGTTCTAGAATTGGCTGGAAATTATAAGTTTATTCCGTTGAATATTGGTCTCCTTATTAGAAATATAAGATTGCTGTCTAGAACGACTACGATCTTCGGATTTGTATTTCTAATTTTTTGAAGGGTACTTTGGGCCGCAAATAACTATTAATATGAAATATTGCCTACTATTAAGCATCCTTTTGCTCAGAGGATTGACCACTCTGGCTCAAAATGACAGCATCACGCATACCTTAGAGGAAGTAATCATTAGGGAAAATAGAATGAAAATTCCCTTTTCCCAGAGTTCCCGAAACATAAGTATTATCCATAGAAAGGAAATTGAAACAACCCCAGGGAGGAGCCTACAAGAAATCCTTTCTTTCACGCCCGGCGTAGACGTTAGACAAAGAGGGGTAAGTGGTGTGCAGGCAGACATAGGTATTCGAGGGGGTTCTTTTGAACAAACTTTAATGTTGGTCAATGGAATTAAACTTTCGGATCCGCAGACAGGTCATCACATGGTCAACATTCCAGTACCCTTGTCCAGTGTGCAGAGGATTGATGTGCTCAAAGGTCCAGCCTCCAGAATCTATGGACAAAATGCCTATGCTGGTGCAATAAATATTATCACGGAGCTTTCAGATAGCTTCCACCTGAATGGAGGTATTTACGGTGGTGATTTTGGCATGAGAGGAGGTTCTATTCAAGCCTCTTTACCAATAGGGAAGTTCAAACAAAACATTTCCTTTGCTCATGACGCCAGCGAAGGACATTGGCACAACAGTGATTATACCATCAATACCTTCTTCTATGAAGCAGGAATAGCCTTGACAAATTCTCAGGAATTGAAAACCATCCTGTCTTTTGCGAATCGGGATTTTGGTGCCAATGGTTTTTACACAAGTTCTTTTCCTGACCAATGGGAGAGTATTCAAACCAGCCTGGCAGCCGTCAGTCATACGCTAGAAAAAGGCAATACTTATCTTCAAACACGAGCTTATTGGAGAAGTAATAAAGACGAATTCAGGTTGGTTAGAGATGATCCTTCCTTTTTCCAAAACCAACACACTACCAATGTCTACGCCATTGAAATCAATGGTCGTCAGGACACAGATTTTGGTACTGTGGGCTATGGCGTCGAAGGGAGGCAGGAAGAAATAGACAGCAATAATCTCGGGTTGAGAGAAAGAACCATCATGGGTGCTTTTTTAGAGCATCGAATGAATTTCTTGAAATTTGGAGACATAAGAGCTGGGCTCTATTCCAACTATTATTCAGAATATGGATGGAAACATTTCCCAGGAGCAGAGGTAGGTTATCAACTCAACCCCTGGCTGAGAACCTACGCCAATTTCGGCATGAGCTTCCGAATTCCTACTTACACTGATTTGTACTATGTTGGCCCTACCAATATAGGCAACGAGGAATTGAAACCTGAAAAAGCTATCAATTATGAAGGTGGATTTAAAATTATAAAGCAAGGATTCAGGGCAGAAATAGTGTATTTCAACAGACATACTGACAACCTAATAGAATGGACCAGAGATGATGATGAATCACCATGGAAGCCTCAGAATTTTAACGAAGTCACCTTTCAAGGGATAGAGACAGGCCTGCAGTATCAATTTGCTGATTCACAAAAGGACTTTAAATTTAGGGAAGTAAGCATCAGTTATAACTATATAGATGCCAATCTCATTGAGAAAGAAGGCATAGAAACGAGGTATTCCTTAACGGCACTTCGCCACCAGCTAATTACAGGTTTGCAACTAATGTTCAAAGAAAGCTTTGAACTTACCGCTAAAATGAGGTACATAGAAAGGATGAGCTTAGATCCCTACTTTCTATTTGACGCCCGGTTGGATTACAACCGACTGAAACAATTCAGCTTTTTCACTGAAGTTTCGAATATTGGTAATGTAGATTATGTAGAAGCCGGAACGGTGCAAATGCCGGGAAGATGGGCAAGAGCAGGAATGAATTTCAGGTTGAAGTAAGCAATTATGGGGTACAAAAAATAAACCTATTTCCTTCAATCTCATTCAGCACTTATCATTACAATTCGATCAAATTTATTAATATCGCCATCTGTAGGCGGAGAGTTAACCCTTAACCATCCTTCGGCAGGCTCAGGAACCTGCGTAGGTGAGGCGTGTAAGTGACCAAAGGGAGAATTACGCACCTATTCTCAGTATAAAAGTCTCTCGAAAAAAGGGGGCGCAGTGACTACTCGTCTATTTTAACACGTTAAGTAATAGGATTTCCCCGCCCTGACAATAGTCAGGGGTAATGCCTGTCCTAAGTCTTCTCAGGAAGTGTTGTACTTTGCAAACAGCAACGAAGGGGCTGATTTTGTCCACCGCGGCGGATCAACACGTTATAGATTACCTATTGCCTATTTTGGGTTTAACGATCCTATCTCGCTCTGGGGTTAATGGTGGTGCTTTGAGATCAAGCTTTATTCAAGTAGCGGGTGGGTCAGTCTTCCGAAGAGCGCCAATCGTTGACCTGAAATATTACCAGGTCCACAGTTTTTGAGTGAGAGAAGCATTGCTGGATTTTTGTAATAATTATAGGCCATGTACAATGCATTCATACGGTTGGGTGTAAAACAATGTGAACCTTTGGGATTGTCTATGACAAACAAATAAGCATTTAGAAGGGAACCTGAACCATCTTCCTCCAGGTTATCGTAGAGGGAATTGTCCCCCAATCTTCTCAGGAATTCTGCATGGGCAGTGAGGTGTTCTATATAGGTCATGTTATAATGGGTGCCACTCCCGTCGGAGGGCAGATGGTCTCCATCGATGGGGTCTTCTCCTCTCCGGATTTCTTCAGGAATTGCACCAATGGGCAAAATTCCCCAAAGGTCAACTTTCGCATCCAATTTCCAGTTTTTAGTCGTTTTCTGGCGGCCGATCTGATAGGCATTGTGTGAGGCAAAGGCAGCTTTAGGACTTAACTTTTGAAACTCAGGACTGATTTCTTCAAGTGTCCAATCAGGATGATCCATCAGGTAATAAGCAATCAAGGCTGCAGAGAAGGAACCCGATGTACCCCAATTGTTTTTTCTGTAACGACTTGCCCAGGCAACTTTATTATACATAACATCTCTTAACCAAACTTGATATTTAAATTTATCCGCCACGGTCCATTTTTCCCATCCTTCAAGAAGATCTGCCGCATAAATATAAGGAGTCCCTCCTCTGGCAAGATTTAAAATCCCCTGAGCACCCCAGTGAAATTCGTTTTCCTCTTCATTTTGGTAATTATAAGTAGTGGTAAGATCTAAAATAAGGTCTCTGGCTTTTAAGGCATAGTATTCTTCACCAGTGAGATGCCATGCAATGGCAAGGCCATAAACAAGTTTACCACCAGTTGAACTTAGCTGAATAGGATCAGAAGAACTTCTACCCACAATTTTTACTTCATCCGGCAAGGGCTCCCAATTTTCAGCATCCTTACTCAAGCTGTCTATATAGCCCAAAAAGTCACTTACGTTTGTACGGTATGGTTCTACTCCTTTCTTGGCCTTTTCTTTTATTTCCAACAGCTCTTTAGGAGAAACAAGAATTCCTATAGACTCCTTGTATATAGTACCATTTACCATATCTGGCACAGGCATAAGCCCTAATCTCGTAATAAGCAGAAATGTCAGAAAAAACATGGTAAAGTGCTTCATTTAAACCTCAAGTTGTTGTGATCAATATTATCAAACGCTTCATAAAGATAAGGTTTTTAAAAGTGTTTTATAGGCTACTCTCTCAATGATTGAAAAAGCCCCAACTTATAGATTTCAACCAATCATTGGGGCTTTCTCAGCTAATAAAGAAATTTAGGTAGTCCCTTTATTTAGTTTTTCCTTGCTTCTAAATAAGCATCCAGGTATTTTTTATCATTTTCATCGCTGTCTCCATATTTTTCCCGGAGTTCTTTCAACCTTTCATGCATCATGGTTTTTACCTCTGCATATTCCGGATCGTCATAAACATTATTCATTTCAGAAGGGTCCTCTTTCAGGTCATACATTTCCCATTCATCAATGTCATAATAGAAGTGCATCAATTTATAGCGATCTGTGGCTACTCCATAATGGCGTTTCACCATGTGAACAGATGGATACTCATAATAGGTGTAATAGACAGCATCTCTCCATTCTCCAGATTCCCCACTAACTAGTTTTCGGAAAGATTCACCCTGCATTTCTTTAGGTGTTTCAACACCCGCATAATCCAAGAAGGTAGGCGCAAAATCTAGATTCTGAACCAGTTTATCGATTTTGGTACCCGCTTTGATTTCCTTTGGATAACGCACCAATAGAGGCGTTCTAAAAGATTCTTCGTACATGAAACGCTTGTCGAACCATCCATGCTCACCTAAGTAAAAACCCTGATCTGAGGTATAAACAACGATGGTATTTTCTGCCAAACCGTTGGCTTCTAAATAGTCTAGCACTTCACCTACACCATCATCTACAGACTTAATCGTCCTTAGGTAATCTTTAATGTATCGGTTAAATTTCCAATGGGCAATTTCTCTCTTTTTCTCATTACTAAAAGTAGATTCATCTACTTGACCAAAAGCCTTTTTGAAAGCATCATTTTTTGGGTCATAGGCCGCTTTCCATTTGGCCAATTGATCGGGATTAAATCTTTTTAGCTCGTTTGCAAAGCCAGTACTGTCTCCGTAAGGATCCACTTCCATTTTAAAATCATGACCCCATTGGGCATGTCCATCTATTTCCATTTCCTGGGTTTTGGCAGCCGTGCCTCTACCCGCATAATTGGTTTCCTGGTCAAAGAAACTGGCAGGCGGGGTGAAATCCTTGTCATCATACAATGTCAAATACTCCTCTGCCGGTTTCCAATTTCTATGAGGTGCCTTTTGGTGGTACATCAGGGCAAAGGGCTTTTCTTGATCCCTTCCAGTTTCCAACCATTTTAAAGCTTCATCTGTGGTAATATCAGTCACATAGCCCTCAAACCTTGTTCGCTTACCATCTACCAAAAAATCAGGATTGTAATAATTCCCCTGACCGGGCAAAACCATAGAATAATCGAAACCCTGAGGCAATCCGTCTAGGTGGATTTTTCCGATCAGTGCTGTTTGGTACCCATTGGCTTGCAAAAGTTTTGGGAAATTGTCCTGGTCCCAATCAAAGGGTTGAACATTGTCTACCTTACCATTGACAAAGCTATGCTTACCAGTAAGTAGCACCGCCCGGCTAGGGGCACAAATAGAATTGGTGACAGTAGCTCTGGTAAATATGGCTCCTTCATTGGCTATCCTGTCAATGTTTGGTGTTTCGTTCAAATCATGTCCATAAGCACTGATCGCCTGATAAGCATGATCGTCTGACATGATGAAAAGGATATTGGGTGGTTTTTCATCCGTATTTTCCTCCACTTTGGTATTACATGACATAGCAAAATAGGCAAGGGCTACGATGTAAAAGATAACTTTAAGTTTACAAAAATTCATTTGGTCTATTGTTTAGTTGTTTCAATTCTACCTGGTTCACGCCTGTTTTTACCAGCGATATTCATCAAGTCATCCCCCATATCTTCTCGAACTTCATTTGCCAACGCAGACAGTTCCGCTACAATTTGGGGATTTTCTTGCTGCACATCATAGCGTTCTCCCGGATCCCTTCTAAGATCATAAAGAGCCATAGCAGTTGCTACCTGCCTTGTCTCACCATTTACACCTTTTTTACCTGGAGAAGAAAGCCCATAAGTACGGTGGACATGGGGAAATACAAGCTTCCAATTGCCTTTTCGAACTGCTTCTAAGGAATTTTTTTGGTAATAATAATTAAATGTTTCTCTGGGATTGGCATTCGGTACATTCTCCCATAATTCCAATATACTTACGCCGTCAATTTTTCTATCCGGTAAAGGTACATCCAGAATCTCAGCAAAGGTTGGAAAAAAGTCGATGGTGGATGCCAATTTATTATTTATGACTCCTGCTGGAATTCTTCCTGGCCATTTCACCATACAGGGTACTCGCTGTCCTCCTTCAAAACTGGTCCCTTTTCCTTCCCTTAAACCACCTGCAGAACCTGCATGTATTCCGAAATTAAGCCAAGGGCCGTTGTTATCATTTTCTAATTAACTAGTAGCTAACATAAAGCCTACCAGATCATCCGATTTTAATCTTAAAAATGGACAAATTAATCATCCTTAACAAAAAAAACTTTGAAGAAATAAACTCAAGGCCGATAAAATGCCCAACCTTACGATACAACAGTGAATTCAATTACGCCATATTGGGGATTAGGTTATCAAAATTTATTTTAATATGTAGGTATTTATTGAGTGAATTTTATAGGTTAATTAATAAAACGCTCTGATAGCAATTTTAATTGAAAAAAAACCAGGGTTATTTTTGCAACATTAAAATTTAACCCTACATTTGCAATCCAAATCGGGTGATTTACCTCTGCTTATTGCTTTAAGCGTACTTCATACCACTTGGTTAATTTGTTGAAAAATGAGTAATTAGAAGGTTAAAAGTAACCTAAAACTAATTTAAAATATTGGGAGTTTAGCTCAGTTGGTTCAGAGCATCTGCCTTACAAGCAGAGGGTCGGGGGTTCGAATCCCTCAACTCCCACAATAATTATAAATCACATTTCCGGTAAAAGTACCGGTTTAACAATACAAGTTGTTAAATGCATATTGGGAGTTTAGCTCAGTTGGTTCAGAGCATCTGCCTTACAAGCAGAGGGTCGGGGGTTCGAATCCCTCAACTCCCACATCAAGACTTAGGTCTTCAGCTCATTCCAATTTTCATCGGAAGGGTCGGAATTTCAAATTCTTCAACGCCCCCACAGCAAGCCTTTTAATAAGGCTTTTTTATTTTATGTCCTGTCATTATTACATATTTTTTTCTAAGATTGCAAAACCGTTCTAGGCTAAAGGGAAAATATTCAGCTCGATGAAAGTTTTCTTAAATCTAATTTGGGACATTATGCATTTTCATATTAAAAAACCCATTTATGACGCCTTTGATTTTTTGACTATAGACGGGCAAAAACTTAAGCTGACTTTTTGTATGTAATAAAAAAAGGCCACCCCTAAGGCGACCTTTCAATATTTTCAAGATTATTGTTGCTTATAAGCTTTAAAGACTTAATTCATAGTAAGAACGTTGACCATTTGGATAAACTCCTAAAATAATCACTTCTTCTCCCTCGTAGTTCTTAAGCGCTTTGATCACATCCTCACCTGAAAGAATTTTGGTCCTTCCAATTTTGGTGATAATAAAGCCTTCTTGGACACCTGCCTCTTTCCATGAATCATTGTCGATGGAGGATATTGTCGCTCCACCTTCGAGTTCAAGTCTAGCTTTGTACTCTACTTTCAAGTCTTCAAAGACTACCCCTTCAAATTCCGTGATTTTTGGAATTGTTTTTACCACTACCTTCGTATCACCCGATACATTCTTAAGTGTTGCCGTAGTCGTCATTTCCTTTCCATCACGGAGGAATTTGACATTGATTTTATCTCCAGGACGCTTTCTAGCCACCCTTTCTTGCAAAGAAGAAGTAGTGTATGTATCGGCGCCATCAATGCCTATGATGATGTCTCCTCTTTGTAAACCTGCTTCTTCACCACCACTACCTTCTCTTACTTCTGCAACGAATACACCTCTATCTGCTTTGACTTCCTCGCCGATAGATTCTTCAAGGTCAGCATTTACATCTCTGATAATTACACCAAGCAATCCTCTCTGTACAGTGCCAAATTCTAAAAGATCATCCATTACTTTTTTTGCAATGCTACTTGGTACTGCAAATGAATAGCCGCTAAAGCCACCTGTTCTTGAAGCAATGGCTGTGTTGACTCCAATAATTTCTCCATTAAGGTTCACCAATGGCCCACCTGAGTTACCTGGATTAACAGCTGCATCGGTCTGAATAAAGGACTCTACTTGCATATTGCTCTCATCTCGGAGAATCCCAATATTTCTTGATTTGGCACTAATAATTCCTGCAGTTACTGTAGAATTCAGCTCATAAGGGTTACCTACTGCTAAAACCCATTCTCCAATTTGAGCCTCATCTGAGTTTCCAAAAGGAATAAATGGTAGATTATTGGCATCAATCTTTAGCAATGCAAGATCAGTTGTTGGATCCAAACCTATTACTTTGGCAGTAAACCGCCTGTTGTCCTCTAAGGTGATTTCTACCTTGGAAGCATTTTCTATCACGTGATTATTGGTCACGATGTATCCATCTTCGGATATAATTGCGCCTGACCCAGTGCTTTTGCCTTCTCGTGGAGGAGCTTCTCCTCTTGGAGATCTGAAGCCAAATAACTCTTCCATAGGATCCACACCTTGTTGGCCCCTACTCATGCTTACTGTACTTCTTACGTGTACTACAGCAGGTGTTACTTGAGCTGCTGAAGCCACAAAATTAATTCCTTCAGGAATCACGAACTTGTCGTCACTAAGCCAATTTACCAGGCTGGTGTTTTGCTTTTCAGTAAAATTTGTCGTGGAATCTTGATTGGTTTGCAAAAACCCCACACCAAGAACTGCTACAAATCCCCCTATTAAAGAAGCGAGCACGATTCCAAGGAAAAACTGTTTTCTATTCATTGTATACCTTTCTTTTAAATTAAATCAATTAACACGAAATATTCTTTCTTATTGTTACTTCTAAAACGATGCCAGTTGGACTTAAGGTTTCCTATTTAACAGCATTTAACATAAAAAAACTTATTTCTTTCAGCATATTCTTAAATAATCAATAAAAACAAAATAAAGAATGCCTCTTTCCAAAGAAGGCAATTTTGATATCACTCAGTTACAACAATTCGCAACGAGAAAAAGTTAATGTAAAGCTTAATTTATTTTAAAATCCTTGAAAGCAGGCCTTAAAGCGCTGTTTTTTTCAACTGACACAAATACAATAAATAAGTAGATGCCCATCCCCACTTTCACCCGCAATGTAATCGGAAGACCATCAGTACATTTACAGAAAAACTGAAACGTAATAAAGTAGTATACACAGCATCTATCTCATTTAACCTAAGCTTGACACCACATAGGCCATAAGAAATAAACAATTGCCTTCGATAAAATCAATACCTTTTAAGACCTAAGTGAAAAACCTACTATTGGCCTTTATGGAATAAGTAGGTAAACCAATTTGAAAACAGAAAGGGCCACCCAAACGAAATCATAAAACAGCCCCAACAAACTGCCATTTTGACACTTCCTAAGGTGTACCTGCCAACAAAAAATCTTAAAACGGTTATTTTTTTATCATTGACTTATAGGTAAGGCCATGGGTCTGACTTTTACTTTTGGGGAACATTAAACTAAAAACAAACCCTATAACTACACAACTCAATACACCTACAGCTCCATAGAGGTATCCATTCACATCTGTATACCTGCTGACCATAAAAGTAATCCCAGCTCCGGAAAGCGTCCCTATAATTACTCCTATTGCATTGGCTCTTTGACTAAATATCGCCAGTATAAAAACTCCTGCCAGGCAGCCACCTATCATTCCCACTAATTTTTGGAACAAATCAAAAATAAACCCTACTTCAGTAGCTGCAATCCAAACGGCAGTTAAAGTCCCAAAAACACCCATAATAACTGTAACCGTCTTGGCCAATTTTAAATACTCACGATCCCTGAGTCCTGGTTTTAAGTATTTGTGAATGTCTGTGATATAGGCTGTGGAGATACTGTTCATACTGCTGTCCAAAGAAGACATACTTGCTGCGAAGATTCCAGCAATCACTAATCCTGCAATGCCCATAGGAAGTTCAGCTACTATATAATAAGGCAATAGCTCTTCAGGATTAGCACTTCCGATTTTTTCTGGATTGGTGAGATAATAAACGAAGAGAACGGTTCCCAATCCAAAGAATAAAAATATTCCAGGAATTGTGATAATTCCATTTGTCCATAGGCTTTTCGCTGCTGCTTTTTCATCTCTCACCGTCAGGTAACGCTGGATTACCACCTGATCGGAGGTATAAGGGATTAAATTCAAAAAGAAAAACCCTACAACAGCTACCCAGAAAACCAGCTGGGTATAGTCCCATGACCAGTCTACCAGCTTAAATTTATGGAATTGCATCCCAACATCAATAACGGTAGAAAAACCGCCGTCAATATTGGCTATCGCTATAAATATGGATAGCAATGCTCCCCCTAACAATACCACAACCTGTATTACATCTGTCCAAATCACCGCTTCAATACCACCCAAAACCGTATAGATGGTACTGAAAACACCCATTATGGCAATACAAAGAAAAATATCCATGTTAGTTACCGACGAAATCGCTATGGCTGGCAAATATAGTACTACCCCCATACGAGCCAGTTGAAATACGATAAATGTTAAGCTTCCCAATAGGCGAACCCTTACATCAAACCTCAATTCCAGGTATTCGTAGGCTGTGGTGATGTTCAACCGCTTAAAAAACGGCAGGTAAAACTTAATAATTAAAGGTACAATCGCTAAAATCATGAAGGACCCCACTGCAAGGCGCCAATTGGTGGCATAAACAATGACTGGAATAGCCATAAAGGTAATCGCACTTAACTGGGTACCATATATACTTAGTCCTGCTGCCCACCAAGGTATGCGCTTCCCTGCCAGAAAATATTCTGTGGTGGTATTTTCTCTACTTGAAAAATAAAAACCAATCCCAAGCATACAAGCCAAATAAGCGCCTAAAGTAGTCCAGTTGGCCCAACCAAATGGATTATGTACGGACAAGCCAAACACTTTAGGTGACCTTACGCCTGGCCCTTTTTCTCCATTAGGAACAACCCAAAAACCATCCCAATAGACAGCTGGGGCTGTAACCCTAGAAGTACCCTCAGGCATGTCTCCCATTTCTACCCATTCCTCAGAATTGGTATTGTAAGCCAACATTTTATCCAAAAACCCAGGGTGACTTGCAGGGTCAGTATGCGTCAATGTTTTTTCATCCAGACCACCGGGAATCAAAATATGGTCTCCACCCAAACTGAATGCTGGCGAAGGTGCTGCGGCTACACCTCTGGGCAAATCTTTTAATTTCTCCCAAACACCTTGTGCGGGTTGATCTCCAGGGATAAATCGGTAAGCGTCCTTTAACAAGGTCCTGCCTAAGCTTTCGTCTGTGTTTTTATAAAGCCCAAAACCACTAAAAATATAAAATTCATCTTTGTGTGAAGCAGCCACAGCCTGGATTCTAGCCATACCAGGAAAAGCAGGACCTTCTTCCCATTTCAGCTCTGCTTTGCCTTTCTTTAAATCAAGGTAATAAAATTTAGTTTCTGCAAGACCAGTAGCGGTCTTCTGCCCCCCCAAAACATAAAACACCCCTTCCAGAATCGTTCCTGTCATGCTAGCCAATGGAACTGGCAGTTGCGGGTAATCATTTTCCAGCACAATTTCTCCGTCACGAAAAACCAAGCTTATGACTTGGTTGGAATGGGCTTTGGCATCGTTTCCGCCTATAACCCAAACCTTATTTTTGTAACTTCCGGAAACAGAATAAGCGAGTGGTTGTGGTAACTTTTGTCCTGCAACTGTCCACCCCGCTTCAGTGTTTTCCATGAAGTAAATCTCATCATACCATACTTTCTCCCCACCTTCCCAAGGCCTCTTTTCTGGGAAATTGGCACCGCCACCTACTAATAAAGCCCCATTACTTACGCCTGCAAACATTCCAGCAAAACCCTCTTTATCTGGAATAGCGGGTAACTCCTCCCATCTTACCTCCTTACCAACTGCTTGAAAAACTACAAGAATAAAAAATAAGGCAACAAATAAGTATCTTTCCAGGGTTGAATGCATTTTTATATTGAATTATAGTAATATTTTTTAATTTAATGTAACCTTATAGGCACTCCTGTAGCAGCAGCATCAAAAGCTGCAAATAAAACTTCCATGACTTTCAAAGTATGCTTACCTGAAGCAAATGGTTCTCGGTCTTCCATAATAGCTTTGGAAAACTCCTCCCATTGATTGACCAAAGCTTCATTCATCCAATCTTCGGAATAGGAATTGGGAAGAAGATCGTAATCTTGATCTTTCCCCAGAAAAACACCTTTGGTATTGTCCATTTTAAGGCTGCCTGTGCTTCCATTAAAATCGATGCAGATATCATTTACACCATTTTTAAATCCTGAATAATGAAGGGAAGCCTTCTGACCTTTTTTGAAATCCAGCACAATCACCCCTCCATCATCTACTTCATCTTCATGAAAAGCATTGGTCATACTGGCAGTAACACTGCTAACATCAGAAGGGATCAAAGCACACAAGGCATCCAATTGATGGATGGCTACAGTGAGTAAATATCCTCCACCAGAAGTCTTCTTCAGATGCCAATCCTTCCGGTCACCATGCTTCCAAAAAGAAATTGATGTCGCTTTGACCATATGTATTTCACCAATTTCCCCAGAAGCAATGGCAGTTTTTGCAGCAATAAAGGAAGGTGAAAATTGAGCAACCTGACCAATCATTAACTTTATGTCCGATTTAACACTGGCTTCATGAATGGCTTTACAGTCTGAATAAGTTGAAGCCATAGGCTTCTCCAGCAAAATATGCTTTCCTGCGGCAGCGGCCTCTAGGGCAATTGTTGTATGCAAATGGTGGGGTGTAGCAATAAGTACAGCATCTATCCCCGGATCACTAAGCAATTCACGGTAATCTGTAACCCCTTTAAGTTTGTATTTGTCAGTGAGTAGGGACAATGCAGCTGCATCCCTTCTGCAAATAGCCTTCAATTCAAGTGATGGGATTTTTTGTATGGCTTCAATATGTCTTGAGCTAAAATTTCCTGCGCCTATAATTCCAATCCCTATCATTTCCTCCTTTGTTCTGTCCATTTAATTCAAGGGCATTCCTTCAATACCTATTTTAATCCGGCTTACTTTACCTGGGCCTGGCTCCGCTACGCCACCAGTTATCCATAAATAGCCATCTGCAAAGCAAAGGTTGCTGGTAAGTGGAATACCGGAGTCGTAGGTTGCGAGCAATTCTCCCTCTTCCGATAGCACCTGTATGGCCTGCATTCCGTAATGAGCTACCCATATTCTACCTTCCCTATCCATCGCCAAACCATCCGGAAGATTTCCGGTCTCCTTATTTTTATCATTAAATGGCAAGGTTGCCAACACCGATAAGAAATCAGGGCTAGTTTCAGGTAAATTCAAGTCTATTTTCAAGATCCTGTTTTTATAACTTTCAGCGATATACAAGATATTTTTTTTATGGTGGAACACAATCCCATTTGGGAAATCAATGTCAGTGGCAACAGCATAGGCCTCACCCTCCCAACCTACAAAATATACACCTCCATTGTGCCTTATGGAATCGGTAAAAAAGAAACCTTTTTCTGTATGCACTGCGACATCATTGGGACAGGTAATCGTCACGCCATCGATTTCAGCGGGAGAAACATCTCCCAATAAAGTCCCTTCCAGGTCATATTTTATAACGCTGCCAGACAAACTGTCACAAAGCAGGTGGTCTCCATTTGCCATGATTGCTTGTCCGTTTGGTCTTTTGCCTTTGGCCCACAGTTTGGGTTTTTCATCCTGATACCTGTAAATCCCTTCACCTGCCAGATTCGTGTAATAAAGGAAACCATCATTCCCTAAAACTGGCCCCTCTGTATAGTATTCCAGCTCCAAAATAATTTCAGGCGGAATGGTATTGGGATCAGGGAGCTTCTGGTGAATGTGGTTTCCTTTCTTCATTTAATTTATATTTTATCCAATGGAAACAAAGGTTTCCTTCTGTGCTTGTAGGTCAAACTCGCCATATCTGCCCTAGTAACACCAGGGGTATTGGCCCTTAAAATTGTTTTACAAACAGACTGGTAAGCTGCCAAAGGGGCATTAACTCCTTTTGCCACCAATACATCGTAGGATGAGGGCTCAATATTAAAATGAAGCAACTGCTGTAGACTAAATGGCACAATACGCAAAGAAGTAAGCATAATGGTATTACCGGCTTTGCTGGTCACAATGGCTGTTTCTCCCATATTGAAGTTGACCTGTCCTCCATGCCTTGGCTCTTTCTCAGTGAATTTTCCGTCTACAATTTTCTCCAGTTTCACTTCTAAAGACATGGTTTCACCATGTAAATTGTCTGTCTTGGCGCCTATATTTATCCTGTAATACCCTTCTGGATTGACCGATTTTAATTCAGCCACTGCTTCCGGATCATAGATACATACAAAACTTTTTACTCCAGGACAGGATTCCAAAACTCCAAGAAGAAAGGTACTGTCTGCAGGCGAACCGCCACCAACGTTGTCTCCCATATCCAGTATCAGCAAAGGTTTTTCAGCTTTGTCGATATGGGTCGGCATTTCATCCAAGCCAATTTTCTTCCCTGAGAAATCTTGGTGATTCTTAAGCAAATAATCATTCAGAACAGCTGCTTTATTTTCTGCCAACTTTCTATCGTTATTGGTAACCACAATAAAGCTGGTACCCATTTCAGGGACATCAGCATAGGGAAATCCCAAAACAACATTGGTAGATAAAACACCAGGGTCATCCTGAATTTCGCTGGCAAAGGCAAATAAGGTTTTGCAGGGATCAGATCCGGTATGCTGCATTTCAATGCTTATTGCCACCTTTGTTTGCATAAGAAACATTTCTGGTTTTATCTTGCCTTTAAGGGTGTCTACCATTAAAATAGCTGCTGATTTACCTACATCTCTTTGGTCTACATGGGGGTTGGTTTTGTAAGCAACAAGCGCATCTACTGCTTCCACCATCGTCTCACTTAGATTGCAATGTGGGTCGATTGTACCAATAATAGGAAGATCTGGCCCCAGGATTTCACGAACCATTTTTAACCAATGACCATCAAAATCCAAATAGGGCACACTGACACCAGCACCATGAGGCACTACCATTAAGCCATCTAAAGGGGGTGCCTCCTTTAAGGTTCGCTCTACTTCTTTAATTAAGCGTTTGGCCGTTTCTTCCGCAATAATTCCTCCGGGAGTAGCTTCAGCATAAAACAAGGGGACAAGTTCTATGTCCTCCTCAGCGCTTAAAATCGAGACCATGCCTCCAATTTCATGAAAGGCCTCACGGTATTCGTCTATAACATCCTGTCCATACAGCAGGTGTCCATTTTCGAAATCTCCCCAAGTAGTCTGCTGATCCAAAAAGGTGTTTGATTCATGATAAACACCGATTATACCAATATGTTTTTTTGAATTATTCGACATATGCTACTAAATCCACTTCAAATTTCAGCAAAGTTCCCAAGCAACCTATCAAGGTCGTTCTAGCAGGAAATGGTGCCTGAAAGTATTCTTTATAAATGGCGTTAAATTCCGCCAGGTCCTCTTGGTTTCCTACGTAGTTTCTCACCTGAACCACATCACTAAAATCTAAACCAGCTGCCGCTAGAATTTTTTTAGCGTTATCAAAAGATCTTCTTACTTCATTTTCAAATGTGTCGTTTACAATCTTCCCATTTTCATCAACCGAAGCCTGGCCAGAAACAAAGACCATATTGTTTACCTTGAGTGCTGGAGAAAAAGGCAATGGACTACTAGGAACACCTTCGCCTGAAATAACTTCTTTATTTACCATAATTTTTTAATCGTTTTTCTAATATTTTACCCGAATTATATCGAGTGGATTTTAATTACAATTTACAAATCTGATCTGTCTTCTTTACCTTTAACCAAGACCCCACTAAATAATCCGTGTTAACTTGCCCTCAACTTTCTCAGACCACATTGATCTTTCTTTAGGTGGTTTTTCTATTCAGTAGGATATTATACCTGATAAGCATTTAACCACCTATTTTTGCTGCTTTTACCACTCTATCAATCAATTCTTCAATTTTCTTATCTTCCCAAACTTTATTGGTATTGCCTACCGGGGCTATTGAACCCCCAATATCAACACCATACCTCATTTGAATGGCTTGTCTAAAGAAGGTCCAGATATTTGGTAAAGTTTCAGCAATTACTTCCTGGAAAACCAGCATAAAGTCTGTTGCCAATGCCACATCGCCTTTTACAAATGCCTCTCGAACATGTTTACACTCAGGCTCGAAAACATTATAATAAGAACCAATGGCACCATTAGTACCACACAAAACTGCATGGCACATCAATTCATCCGCTCCGCTAAAAAGCACCAATTCACCCTTTGAACTGTATGAAATGGTACTAATCTCCAAAAGATTATTTGTAGTCAATTTCATACCTGCCATATTAGGCATCTTAAGTAATTTATTTATAAATCCACCCAATCCATCTGAAAAACTGGTAGCGCCCAGTTGGTATGGGAAGAAAGGCAAATCCGTAGCGCTGGCAATAGCTCCATAATGCGCTAATGCCATCCCTGAACTTCCGTCTGTAGGTCCGTAATAAACAGGGGCAACTGAGGAAATACCATCAACTTTGCACTGAGCAGCATGCTTGGCCAAACGTACTGACTCCTGTGTGGTCATGGAACCTACCTGCACAATTATTGGCACTCTTCCCGCATTCACATCTGCAGTAATCTCCGTCACCTTGTTTCTGTCCGCTTCACTAAGCAAAAACCCTTGACCTGTGGATCCAAGTAGATAAAGTCCGTCAACACCTTGGGCTATTAAAACATCTACCCACTTCTCTAATTGCTTAAATTCAGGACGACCATTGCCATCCATTGGAGTAAGCATTGCTGGCCAAACTCCCTTCATATTTTCATACATATTCAATTGTTTTATCTATTATACTGCAAAATAATGATCCATTTCTTTATAACTCTTTAAATAGCTTACCGGGTTGTGAACAATCAACTCTTCAACGGCATGAGGGTCTTTGAAACCACTTCCAGAGACGATACAAACTGCATTGGCATCTTTATCCACTTCCCCATCGGCGACCGCTTTCATCCATCCTGCCAAAGCTACCGCACCCGCAGGTTCTGTGTATACCCCTTCTTTTACTGCTAATAATCGCTGACATTCAAAAGTTTCTTTATCACTAACCAAGAAACCATCCCCTCCAGTTGCCTTGCATTCTCTCAAGGTTTCTGTTCCGTCTATTACATTGGCCACTTGAAGCCCGCTCACTTGAGTAGTGGCATTTGTTACAGCCTGGGCTTCTTCCAAGCCTTTTCTCAGGTTTCCGGCAATGGTATCATTCCCTTCAGGTTGAACGCAATGTACACTGGGCACTTCAAAAACGGCATGCTGGCGTTTCCATGTTTGAAAGCCTCTGGCAATCGCCAAGGCCAAGCCTCCACCACCCGACGGGACAAATACATTGTCCACATGCGCTAGGTCTTCCGCCAGTTCAAAACTTATCGTTTGTACGCCGGTCATGCCCACTGGACTGTACTTGAAAGCACTTACTTGAAGACGAGTATGGTTTTGAGTTGCTACTTCACCTAGCTTCCCAAATATCTTCACACTTACATCGCTATTTTTACCGAAGTCTTTGATGACATATAAAGAGGCACCATACGCCCTCATTTGTTTCAATTTACCTTCTGGGGCACCATCGACGATCGCAATCTTGCAAGGTAACCCTGCTGCGGCGGCATAAGCAGCGAGTGCCGCGCCAGTGTTTCCACTTGAAGTAGCCAAGCAAATTTTGCCCTTGTTTGCCAAAATATCTGCTATGGCAAAAGCGGCAAAGCGGTCCTTGTAGGAACCCGAAGGATTGGAGGATTCCAGTTTGAAATAAAGATTTGGAAAACCCAATTCAGGACCAATTTGCCTTGACTTTATCAAGGGCGTATTACCCTCGCCCAGTGAAAATGGTGCTATTCCCTGGGGTAAATTTAATAACGGTGTGTATTTGCTTATTCCTTTCAAAATTCGTTGGGGAATTGTAGTTTCTTGTTTTTATAACTATTGAAATTATGAGTAAAACCTCCATCGATAACCAATGAAGTCCCATTTACAAATGAGGCATTGTCAGAAGCCAACCAGAAAACACCATTGGCGATTTCCTCAGGAGAGGCACTTCGTTGTAATGGTGTCATGCCTTCCATTTCATCCACCAGGCTTTGACTCACATCAATGCCTTCGGTGTCTTTGAAATTACTGCTCATGGTGGTGGTTACATTCCCTGGGCAAACCGCTACTACTCTGATACCTGATGGCCCATACAATGCTGCCATTTCATAGGTTAAGCTTAACAAAGCACCTTTGGCAGCAATATAAGCTGGGCTTGAACCTCCAGCTCTTTCTGCCATAACACTGCTCAGGTGGACAATTACTCCTCCTTCGCGCCCAGAAGCCATTTTTTTTGCCGCCAATTTTGATAGAAATACTGGAGAGGTGAGACAAATCTTTAAGGTCTTTTCCCAATTTTCTCTGGAAATGGTATTCAAAGTCTCAATGGTTCTCCATGCGGCATTGTTGACTAACACATCTATTTTGCCCCATTTACTATATGTCGCCTCCACGATTTCATCCACAAAATCATCTATTGCCAAGTCTCCATCTAAAACCAAAACATTTTCAGGTTTTGAAAGAGAAGCCGCTGCGGCCTGCAATTCATCATTGTTTTCTGAAACCATGGCAACATAATCCCCATTGGCAATAAAAGCTTCTGTAATCGCTTTGCCAATGCCTCTGGATGCTCCGGTAACTATTATAACTCTTGGCTTAATTTCCACTTCACTTTTCATTGATTCCTTTTTATTCTATGGGTAAAATACCAGCAAGGGCATCCCCTGCTTTGGCCATGGGTACGGCCCGTTTTAGAAATACCAGCCCGGATTTTTGCGCTAGTATAGCTGCTCCTACTTCTCCACTTTCTCTTAATAGGTAGCCCAACTTGTCACCTTCGGTAACAAGGTCTCCCAAATTAACCGTGGCGACAAATAAACCTTCTTCAGGGGCAGGATGCATCACCTGCAAATGCCCACTTCCCGGCTTATGGTCTTCAATAAAATATTTATGTTTATCGGGGGTGACTCTATTTTTCAACATACCAAAGTACTTTAAAACATTCAAGCACCCAGACACCAGACTACCCACACCTTCAGTTCGGTAGTCGCCACCTCTATACTCAGTATAAATGGCCGGCACATTGGCATCTCTAGCCACCGACAAGGTTCTTCCCTCTAGTTCAGAACTTGTTCCCCAAACAATCGACAAATTAAAAGCCGCTGCCATGGCTCTCTGCTTTTCCAAAACTTTGGAATCCTGATGCAGCATATATCCAGAAAGGGGAGAAATATCAAACAAATTGCCTCCCGTATGCATATCAATAAAGAAATCTGCTTTCGTGATCAGCTCACTAATCTCAGCAGCCACTTTTTCTGTAACCGTCCCTTCTGTATTCCCAGGGCAAGTCCTCGCAAGATCCAAATTGTCTTCGCCTACTCGTGCTCCTGAAAAATAAGCATTTCTATTGGTAATGGGCACAAGGGTAACTGTGCCTGAAATTAGGTTCCCCTGCAACTGATTGATTAATTTCATCACCGCCAATACCGGTTGGTATTCATCCCCATGAACTCCAGCAATTATAAGCCCATTTGGACCTTTTGAAGCCGACTTGATCACATGCGTCGAAAATAATTCAGCCATCCTTTTTATTGATCTTTTAACTTTCTAATTCTAACTATTTCTTGGCTTATTTCCTCCGCCATAAGCGCATGCCCCTTATCATTGGGATGCACCCCGTCCAATAATATTTCTTCCGCTCTATTTTCCTTACTATCATAATAGTCGGAAAACAGCTTAAAATTGTCTATCAAACCTATGTGGTATCGTTTAGCCAATTTCTTAACCACTTCTACATACTGTTTCAACCTAACATTCTGGTATTCCGGATATTTTCCTCTCAGTCCATTTGGTGCTATTAAAATCACATCTGCCCCTTGAGCCTTAAGCTCCTTTATCATGAATGTAAGGTTCCGTTTGTACCGTCTTAATGGGATCCTTGATTTTCCATCAGGTCCGGCATCATCTATATGGGCATCATTGGTACCAAAACCTATGATCACCAAATCAGGATTATGTGCTAACACATCCGTTTCGAATCTGTCCATTCCATGTTTAATTTTGAATAAATCATGGTCCTTAATACTTCCAGTATGACTTCCAGGAATCCCAGAATTGATTACTACTGCAGCTATTCCTTCCTCCAAAAGGAGTGAAGGCAATCTCTGAGCAAAAACCTGTTCTATGGTACTTCGCGTTGCTGTTATTGAGTTCCCAAAAGCGACAATTTTTAATTTATCCCCCATCGAGGAAATCGTTTCTATTTCAGTTTCCTTTCCGGAATAGTGATTAATAAGAGTCTCCACTACCGTCAATGGCAATAACTTTAATAAAAACAGTACAACTAATAGGTTCATCTCTGCATTAAATTTATGCTAAGAAAATATATTTCAAGCCCAATAACATACCATTTACTTAGTCTCCGTAAACCCAATCCAAATCTAAAAGCGTTAATCTGGTCACGGAAAGCCCGGTTCCTGCAGGTCTATCACCTGCACAATAGGAGAGTAAGACCTCATCCTCATTGACAAAATGAATGGCCGTATAACAATACCAACCATCAGGATCATCTTCCAAAACTTTTTCGCTTTCCCAGGTTTTGCCTTCATCTTTAGAAATGGCAATATTCAGCGGCGTCCTTTTCCCTTTGTACATTCCTTCCTTTACGCCATTGTTATTCCAGACCATCAACAGATCCCCTGTTGATGGAATCCTTGCTATGGTAGCCGGAGAAACCGGAGATGAAATATTTGTAGGTTTTGCGGGAGTCCACTTCTTTCCTAAGTTTTTAGAATAGGAGGAATATTGCACGCCATCATCAGTACGAATGATCATCATTAGTTTTCCGTTTTTCAGGGCAACCAAACCAGGCTCCTGAAAGATTACCTTGTTTTGATTTTTTACTTCCTTACCTGACTCCCAGGTTGCGCCATTGTCATCTGAAAAGTAGGTGAATAATCGTCCCTTTTCGTTGAAATCTTCTCCTTCCGAAGTTCTGTGTAAGGCTACAGGCATTATTAATCTGCCATTCTCCAATTGTAAGACCCGGTTATTATTGAGAACAAAGTATCCCTCCCTATCCGTTATACAGGATGTAGGTGCTGACCAGGTTTCTCCTTCATCTTTAGAAATTCGCATCAAGGGTTTACAATCGCTTAAACCGTTTTTACGCGCATAGAAAAGTGCGATGTTTCCATCCTGGAGCCTAAGTAATGAAACAGACATAACATTCATTCTCCCATCATTTGGAACGATGGTCCTGTCCTCATCTGTCCATGTTTGACCATCATCCTCAGAATACCTGGCTGCCAAAAAAGCATTACCAAAATCACTGGCGGATTTGCCCATAAAGTGGGTGTAAATAAACATAATTCGCCCATCGTTCAAGCGGATAAAATCTCCTTCACTGTTTCGGGGATTGTTTTCCCCTTGATCCAACTGCAAAACAGTTTTTCTATTTTGGGCTTTTAATCTTTGCATGGTGGAAAAACTAAATAACAGGAACAAAATCATAAACCCCTGAACTAATCTTGAACTTAAATCGGCTTTGCTCATCATTTTTTATTTTGCCTTATCCTTCATGATGCTCTTTTTACAAAGAAGAAAAATGAATTGTTTGAATAAAAGATCACTCCAGTAATCTTAGAATTTTTAAAATCAATTAATCTTTGTAAAACCAATCCCTACCAAGCTTGGTTATCTTGGTAACAGAAAGGCCTGTTCCAGCGGGTCTGTTTCCTGCACAATAGCCCAATAACACATCATCACCCACAAAATCCATGGCAATATAGCAGTACCAACCATCAGGGTCATTTTCCAAAGTCTTATAATTGCCCCATGTTTTACCATCGTCTTTTGAAATGGCAGAACTCAAAGGCGTCCTGAGCTTGGCCACATCTGGGTCTTCAGACAAATTGTTGTTCCAAACGGCCAATAAGTCTCCTGTTTCAGGAATTCTCTCTATTGTTGCAGGAGAAACCGGTGAAACCAAGGTGCTTTCTTCAACTTCTGACCATGTTTTGCCTTGGTCTTTTGAGTAGGAAAAGCACTGCACACCTGCATCAGTTCGAATAACCATTAAAATCGATCCATCTGCTAAAGCAACTAAACCAGGCTCTTGCAAAACAATTTCTTTAGGATTGGGAACCATCTCACTTCTTTTCCAAGTTTGGCCATTGTCGGTTGAAGAATAGGCAAACAAATCAGCTCTTCCTCTCCATTCCATTCCCGGGCCGGCATGTTTGGCTACAGCAAGCATCAATGTTCCATCTTCCAATTGAATGACACGGTCATTGTTTAAAACAAAATAACCTTCATCATCTGTTATACATGGAATAGGTTCTGACCAAGTCTCGGCCTCATCTTTAGAAATTCTCATATAGGGAATACAATCATCGGTATTGTTTTTCCTCAAATAAAACATGGCAATGTCACCATTTTGTAAGCGAAGTAAGGAAACAGACATCACATTCATCCCTCCTTCATTCGGCAATACTTCAACATCTTCCGATGTCCAAGTCCGCCCTTTATCTTCTGAATAGCGTCCAGCCAAATAAGCGGTGGCATGGTCACTAGAAGATTCTCCATAGTAATGAGAATAGACAAAAAGGATTTTGCCGTCTTCTAGCTCAATGAAATCACCTTCGCTATTTCTTGGATTATTGTCTCCGGGGTTTAAAACCAAACTACCGGGAACACTTATTATTTCTTCTGAAGGTTGTTTGGATTCGGCCGTCTGGTTTTCTACAGGCTTACCACCACAACCATAGCTTACCAATGCAATCAAAACCAACATTTTGGCTGCGCTACTCAATCTGTTCATTCTCATAGTCCTATCTTTTAATCGTATAATTTATCCAAACTTAGTTTCCGCACTACCAAAGGTAACTTCCCTGTAGGCCTCACATGTTCTGCAGCCATATACCCTAATAATACTTCGTTGCCCACAAAAGAGATCGCTGTATAGCAGAAAAATCCTTCCGGATCATCCTCAATTACCTTAATGTGTTTCCAACTTTTCCCCTCATCCTTAGAAATGGCTGCTGTCAACGGGGTTCTATAAGAAGCAGTCTCCTCAACCAAACCTTTGTTATCGTTCCAAACTAACAGCAGGTCTCCTGTCTTAGGAATTCTTTTTAATGAGGCAGGTGCTCTGGGAGAGGAAATCTCTGAGGGATATACTTCTTCCCAAGAAAGACCATTGTCATGGGATTTACTTAAATATTGCACACCACGATCTGTACGCAACCACATCATTATTTCTCCATTTTTCAATAAAACTACGCCTGGTTCTTGAACGACCACCTTGTCTTGATTGAGCATTTCCTGACTACTATTCCAGGTTTTACCGTTGTCATCGGAGTAATAGCAATAAATATTTCCGCGCATGCTAAAATCAACTCCTGCAGTTTTGTGCAAAGATACAGGTGCTAGCAGTCGGCCACTTGGAAGTTGAATTACTCTATCATTGTTTAAAACAAAATAACCTTCTTTATCAGTGATTACCTGTATAGGTTCTGACCATGTTTTGGCTTCGTCACTTGAAATCCGCATTAAAGGAATGCAGTCGTCCAAAGAATTTTTTCTGGCATAAAACAAGGCGATAGTGCCATTGTTTAACCTTAATAAAGAAGCAGACATTACATTCATCCCTCCTTCATTGTCTACAATTACCTCATCATTTTGGGTCCATGTCTCGCCTCCATCTTCCGAATATCTTCCGGCGATTAAGCCACTTGCGTGATCACTTGCTCCTCCGATAAATTTTGAATAAGCAAACAATATTCTTCCATCTTTTAAATGAATAAAACTCCCCTCACTATTTCTAGGTGGAACGCCTTCTTTGCCAATATGAAGCACTACTTTTGAAGGATTCAATAGCACCTGTGCTTCAGAAAAATCCAAAAAACCCAGAAGACTCAAACCCGCTAATACCAAAAATCTTATTTCTCTCATCGATGTAGTTTTTTCCAGTTGTGCCAATTAATGTTTTCCTTCATAATAAGGTCCCCCACAAGTAGAAGCTTCGGGATCAAAAATTGAGAGTTCTTTGAACATAAGCCTTGCTATTTCCGAATGCCCTTCACCACCTGGGTGAAGGGGGTCATTTAACCATTCCTTATTAACGTTTAAACCGTCATCCTTTTCAGCCGTCTCAAGCCAATGCCCATAATTATCAACCAGAATAATATTCTCTTCGAATGCGACCTTTTTTATCACCTCAACATAATTAACTAGACTTGCTCTAGACATATCCAATGCTTTGATAATTAGATTAGGAGTATGAAGGATTGGGATGGCGCCAAGCGCTCTGATCTTTTTAACCAAAAGATGCAGGTTTTCTTCATAAGTTTCTATCGAAACCTTCTCATTGGAACAATCATTTGTACCAATCATCAAGGACACTACTTTAGGATTGAACTGTTTAACCCTCCAGTCAAAGTCCTGAAGGATTGTCTCGGTCGTATTTCCGCTGATTCCTGTATTAATAATTACATCTCTTACTCTCCCCAATTCCCACCGAATGCGTTCCCCAAAAACCTCGGGATAGGAGCGGTATCCATGGGTGTGCTTTGCACCATGGGTGATACTGTCTCCTGTAAAAGTCCATATCAATGGTGCTTTATCTTTTAATAAGGCAGCAATCCGTTCCTTGTCACTTTCACCTGAAGGTAAGAAAACAGGAGAGGCCTCCAAACTGCTAAGTTTGTTGGTAAAGGATAAAATGGCTGGTAATGGAAGCAAGAATATTGATTTTTCAACAAACCTTCTTCTAGATAATTTATTCATTTTCTTTATTATGGATTGAAGAGAAATAATTAAGTGTACATTTTAATCTCGAAACAGGTGAATAAACCTTTTTCATCATTTACCCAGACCCTTCGCATGAAATAGTCAAAACTTGATTTTCTCATCAAGTTGGCTTTTGCACCAATGATCCAATTAATGAATAAAATCCTCCTCATTAAATTTAACCCTAAGACCTCCTTGCATCGTTGTCACCCATAATTCTCCAGGATTCCTTTCAAAAACATAGGGGTAGGAAATTCTCTTTAAGGGTGGATCCATCTTTATACTGCTGTCAATTTTTGCAATTACTATTGGAGAACTCCATGTCTTACCATGGTCTTCAGAAAATGCAATGGACAATTCATCCCTGTGATTGCTCGCTGCTACTTCAGACCATTGTTTATCTCCTCCTCTTAAAGGATATTGATCAGTTCCTTCAGGGAATCTTCTGTTCCACACCAAAATCAATCTACCGCTTTCAAGTCTTTTTAGAAGCCCAGGTGCAGAACTTGCCTCAATGTCTGTAGGCCTTATATTCTCCCAGGTCACCCCATCATCCATTGAGAAAGCCTCCCAAAAGGTACCCCAATTGGTTCGCATCAACAACCATAATTTACCAAATTCAAGCTCCTCTAAGGTAGCCTCTGTCACACCGCTATGGTGCCCTATACCTCCTAGGTCAATAATATTTGACCTTTCCCAAGTATTACCTTCATTGCCCGACTTATAAGTCAATACCGTATGATGGCCCGGGTGGTGTCTCATCATCATGGAGGTGAAAACCACATTTCCGTTTTCAGTTTCAATCATGTCTCGCACCGCACCCGTCCATTCATTATGGAGTTTTTGAACATCTTGCCAGGTTTTACCGCCGTCCAAACTTCTCACCGTATAGGTAGGCAACCTGGCCCCTGGTGAATCGGAGATATTCTCTTGCCAGTTCCAATTCTCCCTTTCTTTCATATTCATGAATGCAAGGATAATTACACCATTGCTGGTTTTTAGAATGGCCCGCTCATCTGATATCAAGAAATTTTCAGGGTCTTCAAATACAGGATAGCTTCTCCAGGTTTTACCCTCGTCATTGCTAATGGTGCAATTTGTTCCCTCCACGGTCAGGATGTCCCCATTGTCCAAATTGACAAAAGGCCCCATTTTAAGGCCTTTCATTTCTTCTACATCATGGTGCACCAGAGCTCCTATGGAGATCGCTATACCATTGTCAGCACTTAAAAGAGCATGCTGCGCCTTTCCCGAAAAGGAAAGGGCAGTCATGATCAAGGTAAGGGATAAAAATCGGTGAATTTTAAACATGGTTGTTAGGGCTATTTATAGATTTACCTCTGCATTTTAATTACTGCTCGTAACCAGTATTTTGGGATATTTTAGAATTTAAGCTTATGGTTTCCAAAGTTATAGGCCAAACCATAAGGTAGTCTTGGCCTTCTTTTCCTTGTAGAGAAGGCACTTTCTCAAAGGCTTTGTCAAAACGAATAAGATCCCACCATCTTTTTCCTTCAAAAGCCAATTCAAATAATCTTTCCTGCAATATTGCCTCGTCGTTTTCAGTTTGAGAACCAGTATTAAATTCATGGCTAGAGAAATTCTCTCCATAGGCTCTTGCTCTTACTTCATTTATCTCAGCAGAAGGATCTTGACCAAGGGCATTTTTTGCCTCTGCAATAAGCAATAGCAATTCAGCATACCTATAAATCACAATATCATCAAGAAAAATTCTGGAGCCTGCTTCAGTATAGCCGCTACCTTTTACTACAATTGAAGTTATAAAAGGATTTTCCGCTTCGTAATCGTAGATTTCAAAGAAACTACCCTCTTTCCGGCTATCATCGTCCATAAACTGATCTCTCATTAAAGCAGATGGAGCCCACCAATTAAATCCTCCTGGGGTGCCGATGGCTTCCAAAGTCTCATTAGTATATGTTTCCCTCAAATCAAGCGCATTGAGGTACATATCCGAAAACATATTGTTAGAAACCTCAAAATCATTGAAATGAACTGAGAAAATTATTTCATCGTTCCCTTTGTTATCAAAGTCAAAAACCCTAGAATAGTCATCCAAGAGAGTTAAATCAGCTGTTTTAGCATCATTCAAAGCACTCAAAGCAATCGTGATATCAGCATCACCTCCCTCCATGGTTTTTCCAGTCCACAAATAAACATCTCCTTTGAGGGTGTTGACTGCCGGCTTGGACCACATGGAACGGCCGTTTTCAAATTCATTGTTTGGAAACAAATTTACCGCCATATCCAAATCCGCTTTAATCAGGTCAAAAACAGTAGCCACTGCAGCTCTTTCCTGAAAGGTAGTTTCGGAATCATAGCCTTCTACAGGTTCCGTTATCAAGGGAACATCGCCCCAGGTTTTCGCAAGAACAAAATAAACAAATGCTCTCATGCTGTAAGCCTGTGCTAATAAGTCATTCTTCGTATCAGCATTTGGAAATGTAATATTGGGGACATTTTTTATGACCAGATTGGCATAATTGATCACCTTGTAGGATTGCAACCAATCCAAGTCAGCATTGCCCTCATTCATGTCATTTTCAAAATACTTTTGCCTGTAATCCGCATTTTGAAGACCATGGTTCATCACTTCACTTCTAGCTTCTCCCATAAGGTAAAGGGTTCTGTTTGACAAATCCCTGAACTGGTTGTACATCCCTATAACTCCTCCTATGGCATCCTGCTCTGATTGCCAAAATGAGTTGGCACCTATAGAACTAATAGGGGCTAATTCCAAGGGAGTTATACAGGAGTAATTAAATAGGAATACAATAATTCCAAGAAGGTATATCTTTTTATTAACTAATTTTTTCATGACATTTTCTGTTTAATCAGGACTTAATTAAAGGGAAAGGTTAATACCTAACATAATGTTACGAGGTACAGGAAAACGTCCTCTATTCATCCCTCCGTCTTCCGGAGAAAGTCCACTGAAATTGGTGAAGTACATCAAGTTATTGCCAGTAAGGTTAAGCCTAATATTCTCTATCCCAATCTTCCTGTACCAACCTGCAGCGTAATCATAGCTTACCGTAAGTTCTCTCAGCGCCAGGTAATCTCCTTTTTCATAATTTATGGAACTGCCTCCACCATTATTTACATTTCTAGGATCTCCTCTCCAATAATTACTTTGAGCAACTTGATCTGCCCAGTAAAACTTAGGAACAGCTGTCACATCACCCTGATTTTCCCAAGACTTCGTGATATTCGAACTCATATTGGTATTCCCTACAAACTGTCCATCCAAATTGGCTCTTACATAGTTATAAATGGTATGACCTGTGGTATAATCCATTCTCAGGTAAAGGTTGACTCCTTTATAATTTACATTATTGGAAAATCCTCCAGTCCATTTTGGGAAAATATTCCCCATATAAACCCTGTCCCTCGTGTCGATCACATTATTTCCATCAACATCCAGCCAATCAACGTCTCCACCAAGTCTGGTTCGATCTGGTCCAGCCATGATCACATCCTGAGGTGCTGCAGCTGCTGCTTCATCAGTGGGGAAGATAGACTGGTATTGGTAACCATACATCTCACCAATTTGTCCACCTTCTTGTAAACCGCCTTTCCAAGCATAATCTTCAAGTTCTTGATCATAAAGAAACAACCCGCCAATCCTGTTGTTTTCGTTGTCATTTTCAGGGAGTTCCAATATTTTATTCTTTACAAATGAAGTATTGAATCCAATGTTCCACAACCAGTCTTTGGTCTCAAGAGCATTAAAATTTATCTCAAGCTCTACACCACTGTTTTCCAAGCTACCCAGGTTGGTTAAAATGCTGGTAAAACCAGTCAATTTAGGCATGGCCAAGGTGGTGATAAGATTAGAAGTTACTCTTTGATAATAATCAAACAAAACTGTAACCCTATTATTGAAAAGACCTGCGTCAAATCCCACATCAAAGGTTCTGGATTGCTCCCATTTTAGATTTGGATTGGCAATGGTAGTGTACTCAACTGCAGCATTTCCTTGGTAAATCCCCCCAACACTGTAGGCTCCTTGTGCTTGGAAATCTTCTAAATTACCAAGATTACCATTAAGACCGTAACTTGCTCTTAGCTTAAACTTGTCAATAGCTGCCGGAGCATCCCAAAAAGATTCATTATGCAAGTTCCAACCTGCGGATACCCCTGGGAAGAAACCCCATTTGTATTCTGAACCTAAATTCGAGGCACCATCATACCTAGCACTGATAGACACAAGATACTTGTTGTCAAAATCATAATTGGCCCTACCAAAATAGCCCAAGATTAATTGTTTCCCTTTTTCACTGGTAACTTGCACAGGTTCACCTGATGCATTTAAAGTTGGAATTAGGTCGGTAGCTGCCCCTCTACCTTCTGCAAAAAGATCATAATTGTCTCTCTGGTACATTGAATAACCAAGGGTGGCATTGAAGTTATGTAGCTCCGTGAAGCTTTTCTCATAGTTCAATACTGCATCAAACTGTAATTGTTCCCAGTTCTGCTGTCTTCCAGTAGCATTCCTACTCTCCACCAATTGAGTTGGTGAATTGAGGTAGGACATCAAAAAGGTATTGGTTGTATTTGCTCTGGTAAATAAGGAGGCCGAAGGCTCAAAGCTCAAGCCAGGAGCAAGCTCCCAATTGGCACCACCACTCAAGGTCATCAGGCTTAATGTATTGTCATTGGTACTGCGATTTAAATGATAAGCGGGATTACCCAAAGAACGATTCACCCCAGGTGATAATGTGCCATCTTCAAAAGTATATTTGGCAGTAGGAGGAGTAGCAATAGATCTTTCAAACAAGTTGTTTTCACTGTAAACCAAATTATCGGAAGACCTGGTGAAATTTAGGGCTGCAAACACAAATAACTTATCATTTACTTTTAGCCTTCCATTCATATTGGCAGTAAATCTTTTATAATTGGTGGTAATGGCTGTTCCATCCATATCAGCATAACCTACGCCTATATTAAAGGTTGCTTTTTCAGTACCTCCCGATAAATTCAAATAGTGGTCTTGAGTCACCGCAGTTCTGAACAATACATCCTGCCAATCTACCCCGTCAAAAATGATGGTCTTGCTAGGATCTAGTGGGTCTGGCATACTTTCCCATCCTTCACTAAGCTTGTACTCATTATCGGGAGTCAGATACTGAGTAGTATAAGCCGTATTATTGGTAAGGTCATTGCCAGTCCCAAAACCAAAAGAACCACTTAACATAGCAAGTCTTGTGGGTGATTTCTCACCAGTTGCTGCCACACCTAATCTACCATAGTAGATATAATCTCTAGCAGATAAAAGGTCGTACTTCTCTCTTATTTGTGAGGTACCAATTGTATACCTATAAGTAACCTTGGTATCACCAGCCTTACCTGTTTTGGTCGTTAAAATCACCACACCATTAGAAGCTCTGGAGCCATAAATAGCCGTAGAAGCAGCATCCTTTAAGACCTGCATGGATTCGATATCCATAGGGTTGATCCCCTGAATATCATCTCTTATTACACCATCGACCACATATAGCGGTTCGGCACCATTCGGGTCGTTGATAGAAGTTCCGCCCCTTACGATTATTCTCGGTGCAGCGCCAGGCTGCCCACTCAAAGTTTGTACCCTGACACCGGATACAGTTCCCTGCAAAGCGGAAGCAGCATTACCTAAAGGTACATTTTCAAGCACCTTGGTATCAAGTGTACTTACTGCTGAAGTTAATTTTTCTCGGGATTGCTCCCCATAACCAACAACGATTATCTCATCGAGGGCTCCAAGTGCTGTTTCTAAGGTTACCTCAATATTGGTTTGATTTCCAATGCTAATTTCCTGAGGTTTAAAACCAATAGCTGAAAATTTCAAAACGGTATTGTTACCGGATAGGTTAATGGAAAATTTCCCATCCATATCGGTAACCGTTCCTGTGGCAGTGCCCTGGTTTATAATGTTAACACCAGGAATAGTACTTCTATCTTCTTTGGAATATACAGTCCCTGTCACCTCTTTTGACTGTGCCCATGACTTCTCTGTAGAGAAGGATACTAGTAGCAACACTAAAAAAACGGATTGCCACCATTGTGTGTAGCGTTTCTCAATCATATTTGTCTTATTTATGTTATGCTCCATTAACTTTTAACCATAAACTACTTGTTCATAAGGGTTAAAGTTAAATTAGAATATGTATTATTTATTCAAATATAATCAATTATTCTAGCCTTCAAAATCCAGCCATCTAATAATTAAAAAAAATTTCTACAAAATGCCAGCAAGGAAAATTTTATTCTTTTATTTACCACTAAACAGTTAAATGACAACTTTAAAACATCCATAAACAACTTATAAAAACGAAACCAATACCTTCCACCCCTCACCAATACTATTAAAATAATGACACTTCCGACTTCAACTGACACCATTACTTTGAATTAACAGGTATACTTGATGTATAGACCCTAAGTGAAAATTTTGAACCGAAGCACCTGTAATCTAATAGTATATATTTTATAATCAGTCAAGTAACCATTATTTAACTTATTGATCCCACCTATTCAAACTGCCTTGTTCCTAAAAATTTAAATTTGACGATTAAAACTAACGCTTATTTTTAAATCCGGTTGGTTTATTATGTATTATATATTTTAAAAAAAATTATTATTAACAATGAGTCTGACGTTAAATCATAATTTGGACGCCTATAATGCCAATAAATTACAATTAAAAGGATTAATGTAACAGCGTTGAAGGATAATTAAGGGAGCAGTTTAATAATACTTATTATATTTGTGGGAATAAAAAATCAAAAACATAAGTGAATAAATTAAGTGTCAAGCCAAAACCAGTTTTAGATGCTACCTTGTCATTGGTAGACAAGGTAGAACAAAACTTAAGAGATTACTTCGCAGAAGCCAATCTCCAGCCAGGTGATGCGATCCCAAAAGAGGCCGAACTTGCACTAACCATGGGAGTAAGCAGAACTGCATTAAGAGAAGCGCTCTCAAGACTTAGAACACTGGGCTTAATTGAATCCAAAAGGAATAGGGGCATTATTTTGACACAACCCGATATTTTAGGAAGCTTCGAGCGGGTACTTAACCCAATGCTATTGGACAGTGCCACTCTTCAAGACATTTTTGAGTTGCGCTTGGTTTTGGAAATGGGCATCACCGACTTTTTGTTCATTAGAAAAACCAAAGAAAACCTGGATAGACTTGAGTTACTCGTTAAAAAAGAAGAAGAAACGAAAGACAAGTTCTTGAAAAACAGGTATGATGTAGAATTTCATTCCATGCTTTATGAAATTTCTGGCAATCAAACCCTTTTAAGATTCCAGAAAATGCTTTTGCCTATATTCAATCTTGTACACAGCGGTCAAATCATCAGTAAATCCGAGGTTAAAAATGCTGTTACCCACCGCGACTTATTACTAGACCTTCAACAGGGTACACCAGAATCCTTTCGGGAAAAAATGAGCATCCATTTAAAAGTATACCTGGACACAGTAGAAGAATAAAAAAAGGGTAGAATATAAATCCTGCCCTTTTTTTAGTCATTTTTTGAAGGAATATTTTTTAGCCTTTGTAATCTTCAGCTACCTGCTTAGAGACACCTAATCCATCAATACCCAGCTCAATAACATCGCCAGCTTTCATGTACCTTGGTGGTTTCAGCCCCATACCTACACCTGCAGGGGTACCTGTACTGATCACATCACCAGGCAATAGACTCATGTATTGACTGATATGACTCACCAGTTGAGGAATATTGAAAACCAAATCAGAGGTATTGCTGTCTTGCAACATTTCATCATTTACCTTAAGCCATAATCTCAATTTGTGAGGATCAGGAATCTCGTCCTTAGTCACCAAATTAGGTCCTAGTGGAGCAAAGGTATCAGCACTTTTCCCTTTAACCCACTGCCCACCGTGCCTTAACTGAAAATCTCTCTCACTTACATCATTGTGTACCACATAACCAAACACATGGTCCATGGCATCTTCTTCAGTTACATAACTGGCTTTTTTGCCTATCACTACTGCCAATTCCACTTCCCAGTCCGTTGCTTGGGAATTCTTTGGAATCACGATAGGATCAAAAGGGCCTGAAAGCGCGGAGGTAGCTTTCATAAACAATACCGGTTGTTCAGGAACAGCCATTCCACTTTCTTTTGCGTGTAAAGAGTAATTTAACCCTACACAAATAATTTTGGATGGAAAAGGAACGGGAGATCCTAATCTCTCATCAGCTCCGATTTCTGGACAACTTGTTGCATTTGCCTCTAACCATGTTTCTAAATTTTTCAGATTACTCTCATCGCCTAAAAATTCAGCGGTCCAGTCTAAACCAAAAGCTGAACAATCAATTTTTTTACCATCAGCGGTTATCACCCCGGGCTTCTCCTGCCCTACTTTTCCAAATCTTATTAATTTCATTTTTCAATTATAGTTTAAAGTAATTACATTTTTAATTTAGAAAATCCACCATCTACCAAATAATCAGCACCAGTTAAAAACTTGGCTTCATCAGATGCTAGGAAGAAAGCCATACTGGCCACTTCTGCAGGAGCTGCCATTCTTCCAATTGGTTGAGTGGCCGAAAGCTGTTCAAACATTTCTTTTTCTTTCCCAGGATAGGTTTTGGAGATATAATTATCCACAAATGGGGTATGTACTCTCGCCGGCGAAATGGCATTGCAGCGAATATTGTCTTTGACATAGTCCCTGGCAATGGTTAGTGTCATGTTGAGCACTGCACCTTTACTCATAGAATAGGCAAAACGATCTGGTATCCCAACTGTAGCCGCAATAGAGGCCATGTTAATAATTACCCCTCCACCATTTGCAATCATCCTTCCAATCACTGCTTTGGAACAATGGAACACTCCTTTCACATTCACGGCAAATAAACGGTCTAAATCTGCCCCTTCAGTCGATTCAAGGTTTCCAATATGAGAAACGCCGGCATTGTTGATCAACACGTCTAATTCTCCAGGTATAGCTTCTATGACTTCATTTACATTGGCCTGATTAGAAACGTCGGTTTGTTTGAAAAAGACATCATAGCCTTTTTCTTTTAGTTTGCCAACTACCTCCAGCCCATTTTCCTGATTAAAATCCAATACATAGACTGAGGCACCAGAAACTGCAAATTTCTCCACTATTGCCAAACCTATTCCACTGGCCCCACCCGTGACCAAAACATTTTTCCCCTTCATTTACAATGAATTTTCTTATAATTAATATTCTACATTCAAATCACTTACCCAACATAGGGAACAATCGCTTCAAATCTTCTTCTGAAGGTTGAGAACCATATTCACAAACTTCAAAAGCTTCTGCATACTTGGCTTTTGCAGCCTCAGCAGGGCCATACCATTTCTCCAGACTCTTCCTTACTGCGGGGTTTATTCCGCCTCCCCTTTTTTCTTTTAACCAGGCTATTCTTTCTTGCTTACCTTCCGGCACCTCGTCGGCGTAGCCCGCTATCCAAGGTAGCCACTCATAAAATTGAGATTCATGAGCATCCAAACCATGTATTTTTTTGTCGATTACAGAGGTAATGTCTATCGCCACATGAGGCTCAAACGGGTTTGGCTTTTGGAAATGATCCTGGAAATATAAAAACACAGGGTTCTTGCTTAATGGCGGCGTATCTGGCGCCACATTAGGAACACCTACCATATAGGCAGCATCTTGTACCAGCACGCCGGTATAGCGATGATCGGGATGGTAGTCGTTAGGTCGTGGAGCAATTACCACATCCGCATCCCATTCTCTGATCTTCCGGATGATCTGAAGCCTTATGGCTAGTGTTGGCAATAATTCTCCGTCATGGTTATCCAACACATCGTAGGCAACGCCAAGTCTTTTGGCCACTTCTTGGGTTTCAGCCATGCGTCTTTTGGCAAGCATTCCACCCCCCTCTTCCATATGACCTGCATCACCATTAGTGACAGAGACAAATTTTACATTGTGGCCCATGGCTACAAAAAGAGCTGCAGTACCACCGCTTTTTATATCGCAATCATCAGGATGTGCACCTATCATAATGATATTCAAAGTTCTTTCTTGGGCTTCTACTATAGAAACAGCGAAAAAACAAAACAAAATTGCAATAAAACTTGATTTCATAATCAATTTTTCGGTTGTTAAAATTTAAAGCTTGAAGATAGGCATTTAGCCCTGTTTTGTCAATCCGTTAATCCAAATTATCAGTCATTTGCCCACTTTACTCAGAACTTATTCCTTATCTTTGCCACCTAAAAATTAATTTCGCGAAACAAAGTACAATTAGATATGCTTCAGGTAAATGAAATAAGAGCAAACTTTGCGCAGGCCTGCGAAAGGCTTAGCGCCAGGAATTTTGAAAATCCTGAAGAAGTGCTGGGAAATGTATTAAAGCTAGAAGACCTAAGGAAACAAATTCAGCTAGAGCGAGATACCCTTCAGGCTGAATCCAACACCATTTCGAAGCAAATTGGTAAATTGATGCAGGCTGGCAAAAAGGAAGAAGCAGAAAAGATTAAGCTGAGAACTTCTGAGATAAAAGCACAAGTGAAATCTTTAGAAGAAAGCTATTCCCAGACCGAAACGGAACTGACCCAAATTTTATATACTGTACCTAATATTCCTCATTCATCTGTTCCTCCAGGAAAATCTGCAGAAGACAATGAGATCGTCTTAGAAAACGGAACGGTCCCACAATTGGAAGCAGGCAATAAAAGTCCTCATTGGGATTTAATTAAAAAATATGACATTGTTGATTTTGAGTTAGGGGTAAAAATAGCTGGTGCAGGATTCCCTGTATACAAAGGCAAAGGAGCCAAAATGCAGCGGGCTTTAATCAACTTTTTCTTAGATGAAGCAGAGAAAGCCGGTTATACAGAAGTTCAGCCACCTATATTGATAAATGAAGAAAGTGGCTATGCCACAGGACAACTTCCAGACAAGGAAGGCCAAATGTACTTTGCACAGGAGGATGGGCTATACCTGATACCTACCGCAGAAGTTCCGATTACCAATATGTACCGAGATGTAATTCTCCTGGAAGAAGAGTTGCCTAAAAAGAATACAGGCTATACCCCTTGTTTTAGAAGAGAGGCTGGAAGTTGGGGAGCCCATGTAAGGGGATTAAATAGACTACACCAATTCGACAAGGTGGAAATTGTTCAAGTTACGCATCCAGACAATTCCTACAAAACCCTAGAGGAAATGAGCTTACATGTTCAAGGTTTGTTACAAAAACTTGAATTGCCATACAGGGTCTTAAGACTTTGCGGTGGAGACATGGGCTTCACTTCTGCATTGACATTTGACATGGAAGTCTTCTCTGCTGCTCAGGAAAGATGGTTGGAAGTAAGTTCTGTGAGTAATTTTGAAACCTACCAAACCAATCGTCTGAAGTTACGCTTTAAAAACAAAGACAAGAAGACCGTTTTGGCCCATACGCTCAATGGAAGCGCACTGGCCTTACCTAGAATAATGGCTGCCATTTTGGAAAACAACCAGAGTGAAAAAGGTATTAAAATGCCAAAAGCTTTGGTTCCCTATTTGGGCTTTGACAATATAGCTTAGGAAATACTTGCTATAAAGTTTTTCAAGCAAAACAATTTTGCATCAAAAAAGGGGGCATCTTTTATAAAAGACGCCCCCTTTTTTGATTTAATTGGATATAACTATATCGATAATTTCTTTTTCCAGTCCTGTACCTCAGCATAACAAATGTCCACCACACTTTGTTGATCTGAAGTGAGTGGATTCTTTGCCCTTCGGCTCACAATTTCCAAATCCAGCCCTTCTTTATTGAGATAATACCTAGAGGAAAGCATGTAATTGGCGGTAATCCTTCTTTCCATGTCTCTAACTTTGTCTTGCAACCAATCTACCTGCTCCTTTTTTCCTGCATCATCTGCATTTTTACAAATCCATGCGATTACCTCCGGATAATAATTGCCTGCTATTGGTGACAACCCAGCTCCACCATTACGCAAAGAAGCTACTGCGCTACCCATGTGGGCATTGTAAAATCCCATTTTAGTTCCCTCTGCAGTTTTAAGTTTCTGAAGAATATTGTCGATGTCCTCAGAGGTGTCTTTGTGGTAAACCAGTCTTCCTGAATCCAACAAAAACTTTTGCACCCTTTGAGAAAGTATCCTTTTATAAGGAGTAGGACATTCATAGGTACCTAAAGAGATGTTATCTGTCAATGACAAATAGGCTTCAAGATTTTTGATAACCACATCATCCGATTCATCTTTTTCTGCGAAGTGGGAGGTAATCATAATTACAGCGTCTACACCAGTATCAGCAATTCGTTTAGTAAATTCCGCTTGTTCCTTCGCTGTATTACCAAAGGATCCTGTAGCAACGACAGGGAAGTTCCCATTAACCCTCTTTACTACGGTCTTGGTTACTTTAAGTCTTTCCTCAGGACTTAGGTCATACATCTCACTGCTCAAGCAATTTGCGAAGAAACCACGAGCGCCTGATTCAAGATAATAATCTGTAAGTTTTTTCAACCCATCATAATCTACAGTCATGTCTGCTTTATAAGGGGTTAGCATTACTGGTATAAAAGCTTTTTCGACAGCTTTTGCTGACATTGGCGTATTCGCCAATAGACTATTCCAAGGGGTAAGTCCTGCCAAAGTTCCTAATGCCATTTTTCCTAAAAATTTTCTCCTGTCGTTTTCAATACTCATGGTAATATGATTGACTCAAATCCGATAATTCGGCTTCAATTGGGTGGTGAAATTAATTGTTTAAAGTATTTATCTACACTAATAACCTCTAAAAAGAGCAAATAGACCAGTAGAAAGCAATAAAATTTGGCTTTACGGGAGAATTATTATCATTTGGTACCTATATTTGCCCCCTATATGTGGAAGGAAATAGCTTTGTTGGTTAAAAAAGAAGCCTTGTTGGAATGGCGACAAAAGTATGCCATTAATGGGATACTTCTTTATGTAACCAGTGCGGTTTTTATTGCTTATTTAAGCATGGGAACTGGTCAAGGAAAATTGCAAGTTCCCATATGGAATGCCCTTTATTGGATCATTATCCTTTTTTCAGCAGTAAATGCGGTGGCAAAAAGTTTCGTACAAGAACAGCAAGGTAGGCAACTCTATTATTTTATGATCGCTTCACCTCAAGCCATTATTTTATCCAAAACCATTTACAACACTGGGCTGACGCTGGTATTGGCACTATTGGGCTATTTGGTTTTTAGTGTGGTATTCGGAAATCCTGTCGCGGACGATTCCTTATTTCTTTTAAACCTATTGCTAGGAGCCATAGGTTTTTCAGCAGCACTGACCATGGTATCAGCGATTGCCTCGAAAGCAGGAAACAACGGTACCTTGATGGCTATTTTAAGCTTCCCAGTGATGATTCCAATCCTACTGATGACCATTCAGGTTTCCAAGAGCGCCATCGATGGATTAGACAGAGGCATTAGTGCAGAGAAAATCCTGACTTTAATGGCCATCAATGCAATCGTAATGGCCACCTCCTACCTGCTTTTCCCTTATCTGTGGAGGAGTTGAAAATAGACATTTAACCCGTTTTCAGAAGGTGAAATAGTAAAGTATAGGTAGCTTACTTTTGTCTGGATTTAGTCGACCATTTCTATTGATCTATTATTTCTATGATCTTGTTTCTAACCTCTTGACATTTTCCAGCTGAAACATTTCCTATTTTGTAAAGAATAATGTTTTTATCCGCAGTAAATATTCTGTTTGGCCGAATATTGCTTTCATTTTTCAGACTACCATTTATCATGTCACTTTCCTTTAATAGAATAGCATAGGGGTCTTTTATTTGCTGACTGGTGATTTGACATAAAATTATGTCATCCCCAGCCAGATCAGCCAACACAAGCGCCGGCCGTTTTTTGCTAGCTGATAGATCTGAAAATGGGAATGGTAAAACGACAATCTCACCTTTTATAAATCTCGCCATGCCTTATCTTCTTCAGGACTGTTCCAATCCTTTCCTAAAACAGCTTCACTAGCATAGGCTGTTTCCATAGAAACCGGACCTACCGGGGAAATTGGTTGATTTTTTTTATTTTGAAGATACTTCATGTAGGCATGCAACTCTCCCAACAAATCATCAGGGATAAGCTTCATTTCCTCTTGAAGTTTTTCTCGGGTTGAAATTTTACGCATATAAATTTAAATTTTTCTTTCAATAAAGATAACGATTTTAACATTAAATGGATTTCACTCTTGAGGATTTCTCTAAGGAATAGGCCATCTGATTTACAAATAAATACCCCTCTTGTCGAATTTTAGGCAAAAAAAGCAACTTCAACCAATCACGACGAAAGCTTTCAACTTAAAAAGGTACAAATACCCTTTTTTTATTTAAAATGAAGCATCCATTTTCTCTCGAAATTTTGGCTAAAGCTGGGTGAAATAGCATTGCTCTATTGTAAAGCAAGTTTCCTACTTTATAAAACTGAAAAAAACCAAGAAGTATACAAGATTCGAAAATCCGTATAAAAAGTTATAACAGCTTCGCAATTACCTTTGTACCATTCTTTTAAACAAAACGAAAATAAAGATGGATTCAAATAAATTTGGCAATCAAGGTTGGACACCTGATAGAATAAAAGATCTAACTGGTAAAACCTACGTAATTACAGGTACTACAAGTGGTACCGGGTTTGAGGCAACAAAAATACTGCTATCAAAAGGAGCAAAAGTGGTGATGCTTAACCGTAACAATGAAAAATCCAAAGAAACCCTCTCAGCCTTAAAACTAGAGCTTGGGAAAAGTATAGCCGTAATTAACCTACAGATGAACTTGGCAGAACTGGCTTCTGTGAAAAAAGCGGCAGAAGAAGTACTTAAAGTAGCTCCTCAAATCGATGCGTTGATCTGTAATGCCGCCATTGCCCAGGTCCCAAAACAAACTTCTACAATTGATGGTTTTGAAAGCCAATTGGGAGTAAACCATTATGGCAACTTTTTACTTCAAGCATTGCTTTATCCCCGCATCGAGGCATCCAAAGGCCGTATTGTGACTGTGGGAAGTATGGGCTATAATCTGGGGATAAAAACCATTCAGTTTGATGATATGAATTGGGATAAAAACTACGGGGCTAATGAAGTGTACAGCCAAAGCAAGTTGGCGCAGATCATGTGTGTTTATGAATTACAGAAACGGCTTGAAAAAGCAGGAAAAACAGAGGTAAAGGTGTATGCTTGTCATCCTGGTGCTTCGAGGACTTCCTTGATCAAAACCAGCGGTAGCTTGATGACAAGATTTGTTTGGCAGCTTATGAAATTGTCTCCTATGGTACAGTCTGCTGAGAAAGGCTCCTATCCGGAATTGATGTGTGCCACAGAATCAAACTTGGATCAGAAGGGGTTTTATGGGCCTACTGGTAGAAATTACTGGACTGGTCCAGTGGGCGAATGCAAGTTAGAACCTCATGCAAAAGATAGGGTTGTCACAAAAAGGTTGTGGGAAGTTTCAGAAAAGGCAATAGGTTTAAAGTGGAATATTTAAATTAGAGAACATTTATTAGAAATAGACATGGACATACTAAAAACAGCAATAGATTGGGCGAAATCTGAAGTCTTTTCCACCCCATTTTTCATTTTATTCGGACTGGCATTTATAGCAGCAAGCCTGGGGTTTTGGCAATTGGGTAAGACCGACATGGCCAAAGCTTACATTGTTCCTACCATGGTGGCAGGTGCTTTACTTTTGATTATTGGACTGGGATTGTTTTTTACAAATAAATCGAGAATTGCGCAATTTGAAAAGGCCTATAAAGCAGATGTATCGGCTTTTGTAGCATCCGAGGGTAAGCGGGCAGAAGCTACTTTAAAGGAATACAAAAACATTGTTTTTACAGCTGTACCGTTAATCATTGCTGTCTGCGCAATAACGCTTCTATTTGTCAATACTCCACTTTGGCGGGCGAGTATGATCACGACCATTGCCATGTTGGTGGTGATTTTGTTGATTGATGGTACCGCCCATGCCCGCATTGACGAATACAGTAAACAATTACAACAAGCAGAAAAAGAATTGAAAAAATAAAATGCAACATTTCAAAACACTATCGGCATACTTGCAATACCTGGGACTTCCCCAGCCAGAGCACCCCATGTTAAGCGTTTTTTCTGCCATAGGCGATGGTTTTTTACCCTGCCCTAAAGAGAGTTCTCCACCCATAATTAACGATTGCTACACCATAAGTTTCAAAAAGATTGTGCAAGGTGAACTAAATTATGGACGCACGAAATACGATTTTAACAATGGAGCACTATTTTTTATCGCTCCCAGGCAGGTACTGCAATGGGATAGTAGCGTGGTGTTTGAGCAAAAAGGCTTTTCGATCAACTTTCATGAAGATTTTATCAAAGGGACAGAGCTGGCCCACCAAATTAAGAAGTACGGTTTCTTTTCCTATTCAGCCAATGAAGCCCTTCATCTTTCTCCAAAGGAGGAAAAGCAAATAGAAGCGATTGTAGAAAATATTGACTTGGAATACCAAAACAATCAGGATGAATTCAGTAAAGAAATCATCATTTCTCAGCTGAGTACACTTTTAAAATATGCCAACCGCTTTTACGAGCGACAATTTATCAACAGGAAAGCACTATTGAATGATTTGCTGGAACAGTTTAATCAACAGCTGGTAAACTATTTTGATTCGGGACAAATGCAGGATAAAGGAATTCCCAGCATTGAGCAAATTGCAGAAAGGCTATCGGTCTCACAGCGCTACCTGAGTGATACCCTCAAAAAAGAAACCGGGAAGACATCAACCGAACATTTGCAATTTTTCCTTATTGATGAGGCCAAGAATATATTGTTAGACCCCAACAAAACCATTTCCGAGGTAGCCTATGCTTTAGGTTTTGAATATCCGCACTATTTTTCGCGCCTATTTAAAAAAAAGGAGGGAATTAGCCCATCCGTATACAGAGATAAATATAAATTGAATTAAAGCACTGGAAGATTAAAATTTTCCGTCGACTGGACTAAGGCTAATTATTTTTTAGGGGGTATATTTATCAATTTGTTTATGAGAATTGCTAGGCCAGTAAATGAAAGGGGAAACTTTCAGCAGTTTAGGTCTAAGTTTCGCTTTGCTAAACGTAGACCAGTTATGAAATAAACTCAAACCAAACCTAGGCACCGCTATGAAGGTATGAAAATAGCAATAAGATAACTAATTTTAAAGTAGTTTCACCCTGTACCCCTTTGCATATATAGGCTTTAACCTATTTTATATTTCCAGCCACTCATCCGAAAAAACACGATAGCCAATTCCTAAACCTACCTGAGAATACGCTATGTATTGCATGATAACAACCATAAGCCATGTCGATATAATTTTCGTGTGAATTAAGATAAAATTTTTCATTATTATTAAAGCCGTAATCCATTAAAATCACCATTAATGCCCACATTTCGGACAATTGACTACAGGGATAGAGAAAAATTGTAATTTTGGGTATATTGAATCAATTGATTTTATCCATTTCCTCAAAATTGAAAAATCGAAATAAGATCAAAAAACAATTTGATAAATTCGTTCTGCGAAAAAAAACAGATAATAATACCCCCTCCCTTTCAAGGTTTTTCTGTTTCTTTGGCAAAAGGGCTAAAAGTAAAACTAACAATTGACCACCCTTGATTAAAATGAAAAACCTAAAAACCAACACAATAAAAACCTATAAAAAAGGAGTAATTCTTTTAGAACAAGGAGAAATTGCTAAATATGGTTACTTGGTAAAAAAAGGTTGTCTTAAAAGCTACACGGTAGATATTGCTGGTAAAGAACATATCTTACAGTTCGCCCCCGAAAATTGGATGATTTCAGATTTAGAAAGCTTTACCAACCAAGTACCCTCTTCTGTCTCTATTGAGACGATTGAGGATTGCGAGATAGCTCTTATTGCTAAGGTGGATTTTAAAGAGATCGAAGGCTTGGAAAAAGAGGTAGTAATAGACATGGCGAATAAATTTAGAAACAATCTTATAGCATCCAACAAAAGGATTTTAGGCCTTCTAAGTGCTTCATCAGAACAACGATACTTAGATTTTACAGAAACCTATCCCACTTTGGTTCAACGACTTCCTCTTAAACTTATAGCAGCCTATATTGGTGTTACACCTGAATATTTAAGTGACATAAGAAGAAGAATGGCTCGAAAGTAAGGGCATTTGCATTTCTTAAGGTATCTTATTTTTTACCGAGTCGCTTTGCTGCAACTTTGTGCCATTAATCATTTAAAACATTAAAAAAATGGCAGATCAAAAAAACAACAAAGCAATTCATATCTCACTTTGGATTGCACAAGCCTTATTGGCAGTCATGTTCATAATGGCAGGGTTTATGAAAACTACACAACCTATAGAAGTCTTGGCGGAGTCTCTCCCGTGGGTAACTTCTACTTCAGAGGGATTGGTTCGCTTTATCGGCATTAGTGAATTGCTAGGAGGGATAGGACTAATTCTTCCTGCATTGCTGCGAATTAAACCATTTTTAACGGTATGGGCAGCATTAGGTCTTGCAGTAGTTATGGTATTGGCGTCAATTTTTCACGCTTCAAGAGGTGAATTTTCAGGCATAGGATTGAATTTAATATTAATGGCGATTGCTTTATTTATAGCTTGGGGAAGAACTAAAAAAGCCCCCATTCTTGCAAAATAAATTGCAAGGGGGTTGTCATGAAATAATTATCCAACGTATTTATTCCCGATCATCAATAGCCCCCAGCTTCAGCTGGGGGATTGGATTGCAATAGGTCGTCAAGTGGCCTTAAACCAAACCATAACATATAACCGATGGCTGAACCTGTCGAACCTATAGGTTTCCATAAGTGATTTATTATAACCCATTTGCTCTGGAATTTTGGCTAAAGCCGAATGAAATTACATGGCTCTTTAATAAATGGTCTGAAGCCCATTCCTATTGAGCGGGTTCCGATAATTAAATAATTCTGAGGTATTCAGAAAAACGGAATAAGGTATTTTATTTCCAATCGAATCGATCCCCGTATCTCAATAGCCCTCTGCTTCACTTTTTAAATGGGCTGAAACCCAATCCTATTGAATTGGTTTATAAATCAATTTCTCGTAAGGATTGCTAGTTTATTAAATGAAAGTTGGAAACATTCAGCATTATAGGTCTAAGTTACACTTTGCTAAACTTAGACCAGATCATAAATTCTGGTGGTGTGCGAGAAAGGAAAAAAGCAGTGAATCTTCTTGAATTTTAAAGTGATTCAATCTAATTTCAATGAGTCCCATTGCCAGTTGAAAGTTTAGGCGGGATAATTTATGCGAAAAATGCCTTAATTTCTCTTGTAGAAGAAAATCACCAAAACCAAATAAAATACCAATTTCACGCCTTCTACTAAAAAAACCAACCATCTGAATGCTTCTGAAAAGCAGTTTATATGCTTTCCAAATGCAGCACTAAAAGCCGCATTTTGATTTACATTTACCGATAAGCAAATAAACGGGAGAAAAGTAAATAAATCACTTAATATGCCCTATTTTTGCGTGTTGATTCAAAGAGGTCAATAATCTGTTTTCCCACCTGTACTCACTGTTGTTAAAGATTCAGGCATTTATGGATACTAATCTATAGATGAAAGCCATGGGAAGAACTTGACCCACTAAACACTATCGAATATGAAGGCTTATTGGTGGAAAATATTGGCCATATTATTACTGGCTTATACCATAATTGCAGGTTTATTGATTGATGTTCCCAGACTTCCAATTCTAAATGAAACCATCAGGGGATTGTTCTTTCATGTGACCATGTGGTTTGCCATGTTAATTATGCTGGTTGTTGCAGTTATTTATGGGGTACGACACCTTAGAACTGGAAGCCTTGCTGATGATGACATGGCTGTAGAATTTACAAATGGCGCCATATTATTCGGTGTCATAGGCATAACAACAGGCATGGTCTGGGCCAAATTCACTTGGGGAGATTTCTGGACCAACGACCCTAAACTTAACGCATCGGCAATAGGCTTGTTAATGTACTTTGCCTATTTGGTTTTGCGCAACTCCCTTACAGACGTTTACCAAAGAGCAAAGATCAGCGCAGTGTATAGCATCTTCGCTTTTGCAGTTTTTATTCCTTTGATATTCATCCTCCCTAGACTTACAGATAGCCTTCATCCCGGAAATGGCGGAAACCCAGGGTTCAACGCCTATGACATGGACAGTAGCTTAAGGACGGTGTTTTATCCAGCCATTATAGGCTGGACCCTACTTGGCACCTGGATAAGTACGGTAAGGGTGAGGCTAAGACGTTTGGAAAGAAATTTAGAAGACAAATTGATCAATCAGTAATATGAAAAAGTTCATTATTATTTTCTTATTGTTTATCAGCTTTTTCGCAAAAGCGCAGGATAAAATTGGCATTACAGAAAAGGATTACCAGAATTCGGGTGTAGAAATGGCGGATAAAATGCGGTCGGAAGGAAAAATCTACGTATTAGTCAGCATTATTGGAATTGTTTTAGGTGGTATTCTCGTTTATGTGATACAAACTGATAGAAAGATTAGTGGGTTGGAAAAAAAATATAACAATTAAGTCATGAAAAGAGGACATATATTAGGCTTGGGCATTATCGCAGTAGCTATTGTAATCATTATCACCTCTATAGGTGATGCCAGTACATACGAAAGCTTTTCAACTGCCAAAGCGATGGCCATGAATGGGAAAACCGAAGCCATTCACGTAGTAGGCCAACTGAAAAAAGGAGAAAGCGGTGAGGTGGAAGGAATAGAGGTGGGAGAAGACAAAACCTCTTTTATTTTCATAATGGTAGACAATGATGGCAAAGAACAGCAAGTGTATTACAATGAACCTGTGCCAGCTGACTTTATCAGGTCTGAACAAGTGGTGGTCATAGGCACCTACAAGACAGAAGAAATGTTTGTAGCTGAAAAAATTCTAATGAAGTGCCCATCTAAATACCAGGAAACAGATGTAAAACCTACAACATCCTGATTGCTTCTGGTCTTATTATCCACTCAAAAAGAACCTTATAATGACGAATACCTTTATGGGTAATCTGGGGCACTTTATGGTAATACTGGCTTTTGTCAGTGCCTTGGTCTCAGCAGTATCCTACTTCTATTACACCCGTGCTAGCGAGTTGGATAAACCATCCTGGAAAAACTTTAGCAGAATCACTTTTTACATTCATGGTTTTGCAGCTATTTCTATTGCCTTCTGCCTCTTTGAAATAATTTACAACCATAGGTTTGAATATTTCTACGCCTACTCACATTCATCAAAAGGCCTACCAGTACATTATATGATCTCCAGTTTTTGGGAAGGTCAGGAAGGTGCTTTTATTCTTTGGATATTTTGGGATGTAGTACTTGGCTTGGTCATTATCAATACCAATAAGTTTTGGGAAGGACCAGTAATGTTGGTTTTCATGCTCGTTCAAGCATTTTTAGTATCCATGATACTGGGAATTGTTATCGGGGACCTGAAAATAGGCAGTTCACCTTTTATGTTACTTCGTGATGTTTCTGAAGCACCAATATTCCAAATCAATCCGGATTTCGTTCCTGAAGATGGCACAGGCTTAAATCCTTTATTGCAAAATATCTGGATGGTAATTCATCCTCCTACCTTATTTCTGGGTTATGCTTCTACATTGGTTCCATTTGCTTTTTTAATGGCTGGGCTATTCTTGAAGAGGTATTCTGAATGGATAAGACCTGCTTTACCTTGGGCAATTTTCTCTGCCATGATTTTAGGTATGGGCATTATAATGGGTGCTTATTGGGCTTATGTAACCTTAAATTTTGGGGGATATTGGAACTGGGATCCAGTAGAAAATGCCGTCTACGTGCCATGGCTTATCATGGTAGCAGCGATTCATACCATGATCACCTTTAAGAAAAGCAGTACTGCGCTAAAAACCTCCATGATACTGGTCATTGGATCGTTTATATTGGTACTGTATGCTACATTTCTGGTTAGAAGTGGTGTGTTGGGTGATTCCTCTGTACACTCTTTTACAGATCTGGGATTATCTGGACAGTTACTTATTTATATGTTGTTCTTTTTGGTCGTTGCCATCTTCCTTACTGCCAAGGAATGGAAGCACATTCCAACCTCAGAAAGAGAGGCATCGGTATATTCAAGGGAATTTTGGATCTTTATAGGTGCTACCACCCTAGCCCTAATGGCTTTTCAGGTGATTGTACCTACTTCCATCCCGGTCTACAATGCCATAATTGAAATGTTTGGCGGCTTGTCAAATTTAGCGCCTCCCGCTGACCAAATTGGATTCTATACCAAATTTCAACTTTGGTTTGCTGTTGCACTGGCTTTACTGACAGGTGTTGGACAGTATTTCTGGTGGAATAAGATGACAAAAGACGAGCTTAAAAACGCCCTGGTTACTCCTTATATAATCTCCATGGTTTTGGCAGCCGTAATCATTACAGTTGGTAAGGTTTATGACATTACCTATATCGTGATCGTACTTGCCGGAGCATTCACCATTGTGGCCAATTTCTCCATCCTTGTAAAATTATTGAAGCGAAAAACTTTTAAATTGGCAGGAGGCTCTCTTGCTCATATTGGACTTGGTATGATTCTAATCGGGATAATGTTCTCCTCAGGATACTCAGACACCATTTCCATTAATATGTCTGGCCTAACTTATAAAAAAGATTGGGAAGATGACCTGAACAAAGAAAACGTATTGCTTTGGATCAACAAGCCGCTACAGATGAAAGATTACGATGTAGTCTATAGAGGAAGGTACAAGAAAGTAGTAGGCGTACCTGACTATGTAAAAGCAGATGCAATGGAATCGCTAGATGGAGTAAATAAAGCACTCGCGTTAGAGAACATTGAAATTAACGACAAAGTGTATTTTCAAAAGGGAGATACCCTCAAACTGGTTTTGGAAGAGAATTCCTACTTTAAGGTGGAGTATTTCCAGGAGAATGAAAAGAAATTTACCCTGTACCCAATGTCTCAACCTAACCCTACTATGGGTTTAATTTCCTCTCCAGACTCAAAAAAATACCTGACCAAAGATCTTTATACGCACGTTTCAGCGATAAATGATTACGAGGAACCAGAGTGGAATGACGACCAGTTTGTCAATGCCGCTCCGGGTGAACAGTTTTTCATTAATGATTTTGTCACCCAATTTGAGAGTGCAGATGTGGTCAAAGAAATGGATGGAATCCCCTTGGAAGAAGGAGATATAGCTGTTCAGGCAGTGCTCACCATTATGGATTATGATGTGAAGAAAACATTGAAACCAGTATTCTTAATTCGTGGGAATCAGGTAGGCAAAGTTGATTACATAGACCATGACCTAGGCATCAAAGTAGAAGTCGACAATATTGTTCCCGAAGAAAATAAATTTGTGTTCAAGGTCAATACCTACCAAAAAGACTATGTAGTGATGAAAGCTGCTGTCAAACCCATGATCAATGTATTGTGGCTAGGTACGATTATAATGTTGATTGGCTTCACAGTGGCCATTTTCCGCAGGTTTGATGAGTTTCAAAAAATGAAAGCCAAAGGGCTGGAATGATTTCTAAAAAGTAAATAGATAAGTTTTAACCCCTAAATAATTTTAGGGGTTATTTTTTTTTAAATTTATGGACATGAAGTTTACTATAGCGATTATCGGAACAGGACATGTTGCCTGGCACCTGTCATCTGCTTTGGAGAATGCGGGGCATGAAATATTGGAGGTTTATGGAAGAGACATCCAAAAAGCCCACCAACTTTCTTCCAGACTGTACGCTACAGAGCCACAGGATCACCTGGATTTCACAGAAAGCAAGGCCAATTTATTTATCATTGCCGTAAGTGATCAGGCCATAGCTCAGGTAGCTGAAGCGGTACTGTTGCCAGAGCGCAGTATATTGGTACACACCAGTGGTACCATGCCCCTAGACATCTTGTCCTACAGTTCTGCTGATTATACCGGTATTCTTTATCCTTTACAAGGCTTCAGTAAAAGCCGAGAGGTATCTTTTGAGGAAGTACCTTTTCTATTGGAGTCTGAGGACAAAGAAACCTTGAAAAACTTAAAAAAACTTTGTAAAAGCCTTAAGGCGCCCTGTCATGAGATTCGGTCCAAAGACCGAAGATCCATCCATGTTGCAGCAGTATTTGCGGCCAATTTCACTAACCACATGGTTTTTATGGCTGAATCCATAATGAAACGCCAAGGCTTGGATTTTGACATTTTAAAACCATTAATCATTGAGCAGATGAATAAAACACTTCTATTAGGAGCCAGTGAAGCTCAAACGGGCCCCGCTGTAAGAAATGACATCAATACTTTGGAAAATCACCACGATTACCTGAGTTATAATGAACAACTTGCAGAAATTTATAGAAATATCTCTCAAGACATTATGGACAGCCATTAACGATTGCCATTGCGCTAAAAGCTGTTATCTCTATAATAATCAGTAATTTATTAATTCTTAATGTTCAGATTGCACTTAATCTCATTAGTTTTGTAGCATGAAAAATCCAAAGGCTTCTCCTGTTTTTACTTTTGGTGGGTTTATGAAAATTATTCGTCCGGAAAACCTGCTAATGGTCGCCTTTGCACAATTGATGACAGCCTTCTTTCTTGTAGGCACCACCAATAAGGGGGTATCAGTTTTGCAGGATTATCACCTGTACTTATTGATCATTTCAACAGTCATCCTTACCGCTTCAGGTTACATGATAAATGATTACTACGATGTAAAGATTGATTATGTCAACAGGCCTCAAGCCGTAGTCATTGGGAAGGGAATGAAAAGGCGCATGGTTATGATTCTACATACTGTAATGAATGTGGTTGGTATTTTAATTGGCTTATTGGTACACCCAAAAATCGGTGCCATTACCTTTGTGGCTGCCTTCCTTTTATGGCTTTATAGCAATACCCTCAAACGCCTTCCTTTTATAGGGAACTTAACGGTGGCTTCTCTAACAGGCCTTGCCATATGGATTGTTGGTATATATTACCAAAAATCAGAGCTTTTAATCATCACCTATGCCATTTTTGCCTTTTTTATCAATTTAATGCGTGAGATTTTGAAGGACATTGAGGACCGAAATGGAGATCGAAAACATGGTTGTAAGACCTTACCCATTGTGCTGGGTTTTAGAAAAACCAAAAACATTATCTTTATCATTGCCTTCCTATTTGTAGCAGCTATTCTATTTGTTACATTTAAGATAAATGAGCCTTTACTATTCCTTTATTTTGGAGGGCTTAGTTTATTTTTCATCGCTTTTATGGTGAAAATATACAAGGCAGATCGAAAATCTCATTTCTCTGAATTAAGTACTATATCTAAAATCCTTATGCTTACAGGCATACTAAGTATGGGGTTCCTTTAAATAACTCTAAAAACCATCAATATGAAAAACTTCATCATCTCCTTAATCCTTTTTGCAGTACCTTTTCTCTTCTTTTCCTGTTCAGAAAAAAGCAAAGAGTCGAATAAAACTGTTGCTGAAGAAGCACCGCAGCTATTTCCTGACGAAATCACCAAGTTCAGTCCAGCAGAAGGCAACCCAATTTTCACAGCGGCAAATGAAGGCAATTGGGACAGTGGCATTAGGGAAAGGGGTTTTATAATGAAAGAGGAGGACGGCTATCATATGTGGTATACCGGTTTTGATAAGTTTGGTGAAGATAGGTTTCTCAATTTAGGCTATGCCTTTTCGGAAGATGGCATAGCATGGACCAGGTATGAAGGCAACCCTGTTTTCAGCGAGAGTTGGGTAGAAGACATGATGGTATGGAAAGAAGATGGTGTTTATTATATGTTTGCAGAAGGCAGAGGTGATATAGCCAAAATGCTCACTTCCACTGATCGCATCCATTGGGAAAACCAAGGCGACCTCAATATCAAAAAAGTAGACGGCTCTCCTATTAGCGAAGGCCCTTATGGCACGCCAACTGTTTGGGTAGAAGATGGGATTTGGTATCTCTTTTACGAAAGAGGCGATCTAGGCATTTGGCTGGCAACTTCTAAAGACAGAAAAGTATGGACAAACGTTCAGGATGACCCAATAATCACGATGGGACCTGAAGCCTATGATATATATGGAGTTGCTGTGAATAAAATCATTAAATATCAAGACCACTATTATGCCTACTACCATGCTACTTCTTTAGAAGATTGGAGCGACTGGACCATGAACATGGCCGTTTCGAAAGACTTAAAAACCTGGACAAAATATCCTGAAAACCCTATCATGGGAGATAACAAATCTAGCGGTTTTCCAGTGTATGACGGAGAACAATTTCGATTCTACACCATGCACCCTGAAGTGGCGTTACATTACCCTGCTAAATAAACAGGTTAAAAGGATAAATAAATCCGGGATGCAAAGGGATTACTTTGCATTTTTACAGGGATAATAAAACAAAACATACAGTGAAAAACATTGCCATACTCGCTTCTGGAAGCGGATCAAATGCGGAGAAAATAATAAAACATTTTCAGGGATCTACAAAAGCCCGCATTGCATTAGTTGCCTCAAATAAAAAAGGCGCATATGTGCTAGAAAGAGCAAAGAAATTAAATGTTCCGAGCCATGTATTTTCCAAAGGGGATTTGGAAAGTGGGGAATTTAGCCAACTGCTTCAAGAACAAAAAATTGATTTTGTTGTATTGGCTGGATTTTTACTACAAATCCCAAGTAATCTCATCCAAGCTTTTCCAGATTTAATGGTTAATATACATCCGGCTTTATTGCCAAATTACGGGGGCAAAGGAATGTATGGTGACCATGTGCACCGGGCGGTAAAAGCATCTGGAGACACCGAAACGGGTATCACTATTCACCTTGTCAATGAGAATTATGATGAGGGAAAAATTATCTTTCAAACTGCGGTAGCAGTAAGTGAAAATGACAGTCCTGAACAAATCGCAGAGAAAGTTCATGTGCTAGAACATAAATACTATCCAAAAATCATTGAAAGCCTGATTTAATGCCTTGATTTTCCTAACTTTGTCTCTTCGTAAAGTTATATTAAAAAGTAAATACCAAATGAATTCCTTCTCTATCGGTTTAATTCCAATTAAAATTTCCCGATGAGTTTAAATGTGATAAATTACAACAGTAATGGCTGAAAAAAAAATACAATCTGCGCTTATCTCGGTATATTATAAAGACAACCTGGAACCCATCATTGAACAATTAAAAAACCAGGGTGTAACCATCTATTCTACGGGTGGCACACAGAAATTTATCGAAGAACAAGGCGCCGATGTAATTCCGGTGGAGGAACTGACGGGCTATCCTTCCATTTTTGGAGGTAGAGTAAAAACCCTGCACCCAAAGGTATTTGGAGGTATTTTGTATAGAAGGGAAAATGAAGGCGATATCAACCAAGCCACTGAATATGGTATTCCAGCCATCGATCTAGTAATTGTGGATCTTTATCCATTTGAAGAGACCGTGGCATCTGGCGCTTCTGAAGAAGACATTATTGAAAAAATTGACATTGGGGGAATTGCGCTTATTAGGGCTGCCGCTAAAAATTGTAAAGATGTAACCATCATTGCTTCCAAAGCACAATACGGAGAATTAGAGGAAAGATTAAAAGCGCAAAATGGTACCTTGACCACCGCTGACCGTAGGTATTTCGCTGCCCAGGCTTTTAAAGTATCTTCCAATTATGACACGCATATATTCAATTATTTTAATCAGGAAGAAAACATTCCTGCCTTAAAAATTAGTGAAGAAAACGCATCCGATTTAAGGTACGGAGAAAATCCACACCAAGAAGCACGTTTTTACGGAGACCTTAAGGCATTATTTGACCAGCTAAACGGGAAGGAATTGTCCTACAACAATTTGGTAGATGTTGATGCTGCAGTATCTTTAATTGCTGAGTTCAAAGAAGAAACTGCTTTCGCTATTTTAAAACACACCAATGCATGTGGTGTAGCACTAGGAGCATCAGTAAAGGAAGCTTATGAGAAAGCATTCGCTGCAGATACAATCTCTGCTTTTGGTGGTGTTCTAATCACCAACAAAAAAGTAGATTTAGCTGCGGCAGAAGCCATGCATGGATTGTTTTTTGAAGTGCTTATCGCTCCTGATTTCGATCAAGACGCTATGGAATTGCTTAAAGGAAAGAAAAAAAGAATTCTTTTAAAGCAAAAAATGGATTTGGCGGGTACCAAGCAAGTCAAAACGCTTTTGAATGGATTTGTAGAACAGGACAAAGACTTAAAAACGGAAACCAAAGCGCAATTTGAGGTGGTGACTAAAATAGCGCCAAGTGAAGCTGAAAAAGACGCCTTGGTATTTGCGTTGAAAATCTGTAAACACACGAAATCGAACACCATCATACTTAGCAACCATGACCAGCTCTTTTCTAGTGGTGTAGGTCAAACCAGCAGAGTAGATGCGCTTCAGCAAGCGATAGAAAAAGCCAAAGCTTTCGGCTTTGATCTAAAAGGTGCTGTTATGGCCTCTGACGCATTTTTCCCATTCCCAGATTGTGTTGAGATCGCTGGAAAAGAAGGAATAGCTGCAGTGGTACAACCAGGAGGCTCTATAAAAGACAAGGACAGCATCGCTTATTGTGATACCAATGGCATGAGCATGGTGATGACAGGTATCAGACATTTCAAGCATTAACTGACAATCGCTTTGTCTTTTTTTTCCAGATGAATATTTATAGGATTCATCTGGAAAAAATATCGATTTCCAATAATATTCCTTTTACATTGCTAAGAAATTAGACGCAGATTATGTAATCGGTAATAGGATTCGTTTTAAGTGCTAAAGCTACCTAAATTAGGGTTATATTGAAGATGAGCGGTATCAAGCTTCTTGGGGATATGGAGAAAACCAGGTTTACCCATTAATCATAAATCAACTGTTGATTAATTACTGGTTAAATGGATAAAATCACCTCTTTGGTACTACTGAAAGTTGGAATAATAGGTCAGACCTTTTTATTCACACAGATTTAATTGTGTTAAATTTAAAGAAACAAGAATCATTTAATTAGAAAATATCAAAATGGGATTATTCGACTTTTTCTCAAGTGACATCGCCATTGACTTAGGTACAGCCAATACGCTGATTATACATAAAGAAAAAATAATTGTGGATGAACCATCCATAATCGCTATAGATAAAACAACCAATAAAGTATTGGCTATTGGCCGTGAGGCCATGAACATGCATGAGAAAACGCATGAAAATATCAAAACGATCCGACCACTAAAGGACGGAGTAATAGCGGATTTTTATGCTGCCGAACAAATGATCAGAGGGTTGATCAAAATGATCCCTGGCCATAACAAAGGTATGTTTCCCCAATCTCATAGGATGGTAATTTGTATTCCTTCAGGCATTACTGAAGTGGAAAAGAGAGCTGTCAGAGATTCTGCGGAACATGCTGGAGGCAAAGAAGTATACATGATTTATGAGCCTTTAGCAGCGGCTATAGGTATAGGTATAGACATAGAGAAACCAATGGGATCCATGATAGTGGATATCGGAGGGGGAACCACTGAGATAGCACTTATTGCGCTTTCAGGAATAGTTGCAGACCAATCCATAAGGGTGGCTGGTGATACCTTCACCAAGGACATCCTCGATTATATGCGAAGACAGCATAACTTACTTATTGGAGAAAGGTCCGCGGAAAAAGTCAAGATCGCCATTGGTTCCGCTTTGACTGAGCTTGATGATCCACCGGAAGATTATGAAATAAGAGGTAGAGACTTGATGACCGGCATTCCAAAGGTCATAAAGGTTTCTTATTCAGAAATCGCTTTTGCACTTGACAAGTCAGTTTCTAAAATTGAAGAGGCTGTACTCAAGGCATTGGAAATCGCTCCTCCGGAACTTTCTGCTGACATTTATGACAATGGTATCCATCTTACAGGTGGTGGTGCATTGCTTAAAGGCCTGGACAGGAGGCTACACCAAAAGACCAAATTGCCAATTCATATTGCAGAAGATCCACTTAGGGCGGTGGTAAGGGGCACTGGTAATGTCTTGAAAAACATCAAACAATTCAGAACTGTTCTCATGACCTAAAAAGAAGATGCAGCAAATCTTTCTATTTTTATATAGACTAAGGGCATTTATTCTTTTTCTGATTCTGGAATTACTGGCATTGGGGATAATTTTCACGCATAATTCACCACAGGGGGCCGTCTATTTTAATAGCAGCAATAAGTTTACAGGACGATTATTGTCATCAAAAAACAACTTTGTCTCTTATTTTACGCTCTATTCTGCCAACCAAGCCTTGGCTGAGAAAAATGCTTCCCTTCTCAATCGGCTGGATAGAATGACCCCTGTTGTCGATTCTGCCTATATCGCTTTAGACAGTACCCTTAGTAATAATTTCAACTTCTGGTCCGCCAGGGTAATCAATAATTCCATCAATCTAAGTCAAAATTTCATTACACTAGATAAGGGGAAATTAGACGGCGTAGTAGAAGGAATGGGTGTATTCAATGAACAAGGTATTATTGGCAGGGTAAAAGGTACAAGCAACCATTTCTCTTCAGTAATATCTTTATTGCATACAGACCTTCTGATCTCCTCAAAGATAAAAACAACAGAGGTTTTTGGATCTATTAAATGGGATGGAATTGACTCAAGTGAAGCCAAATTGCTCTATGTTCCCCGCCATGTGATGGTAGAGCCCGGCCAGGAAATAGTTACCTCCGGCTACAATGCGGTATTTCCTGAAGGCATTCCGGTAGGCAAGGTAAAAGAAGTTTCTTATGGAAATGAGACCAACTACCTAGACATAACAATCAGCTTAGGTGCGGATTTTAGTAAACTCAATTTCGTGTATCTAGTAAAAAATGATCTGCGAGAAGAAATGGACAGTTTAGAAATAGAAATGGTGAATCCCAGTCAATGACAACAGTTAATTTACTCAAATATAGCTTTAGCTTTTGCCTTTACTTGCTAATTCAGGTTTTCATCCTGAAGGATTTGGTTTTATTTGGCTATTCATTTTGCTTCTTATATGTTTTTTTTCTTTTGAGTCTTCCTCACGAAGTACCTACCATTTCATTGTTATTGATTGGCTTTTTCTTAGGGCTGTTCATTGATATGTTTTATGATAGTTTTGGGATTCATGCGGCCAGTGCCGTATTTCTTGCATTTCTTCGGAATTCATGGATAAAGGCAATTATCCCCACTGGAGGCTATGATGACAATGTTCCCCCCACTTTATTGAACATGGGATTAGGCTGGTATATATTCTATTGCCTTCCCTTGATCCTTATTCATCACCTTATATTTTTTTATATTGATAGTTTAGGAACGGATTTGTACCTCCCACTCGTTATTAGAGTATTCAGCAGTATGGCGTTCACATTTCTTTTGGGAGCAATCGTACAAGCAATATTTTACAAAAAAGAAAGGATAGTATAAATGTACACAGGAAGATCTTTAGTCGTTGCCATTACAATTGGGGTAATTGCTTTGATTTTATTGGGTAAATTATTTTTAATTCAGGTAACAGATGACAGTTACCTTAGGAAAGCAGAACGCAATGCCATTCAGCGGGTAGTAGACCATCCTTACCGTGGGCTGGTTTACGATAGAAACGGCTCTTTGTTGGTGTTTAATGATCCTGTATTTGACCTGATGGTAATCCCAAAAGACTTTAGCCTGAAAGACACAACCAGGTTTTGCAATTTGTTTGATATCGAAAAAGAATACTTGATAGAAAATTTTACAGCAGCAAAAAATTACTCTTGGGTTAAACCCTATCCCTTAATCAAGCAAATTTCCAAGGAAGACTTTGCCAAAGTGCAGGATTTTCTCATCGATTACAAAGGTCTCTTCGTGATGACAAGATCAGTAAGGTCTTACCCAAGGTCTTCTGCAGCCAATATACTTGGCTACATTGGAGAAATAAGCGGTTCACAACTTTCCCGTGACAGTAGTCGGTATTATGTTCAAGGCGATTATGTGGGACATAGCGGTTTAGAGGCGTATTATGAAAATGAATTGCGCGGAAACAAAGGCGTTAAATACAAGCTCGTCAATGTTCGAGGCATTGAAAAAGGTGCTTTTAAAAATGGAGACCTGGACACACTTTCTATGCCAGGTGAAAATCTTCAATCGACTATTGATTTGAACTTACAGCTCTATGGAGAGCAATTAATGCAAGGCAAGCGGGGATCCGTGGTGGCAATAGAACCCAAAACTGGAGAAATACTTACCATTATTTCAGCACCTACTTATGACCCAAATGTTTTAACGGGTGCTAAATTTGGGCAAAATTATACCGTTTTAAACAACGACCCCGAAAAGCCATTGTTTAATAGACCTATCATGGCCACCTACCCTCCGGGTTCAATATTCAAAATTGTCCAATCCTTAATAGGACTTCAGGAAGGAATTCTGACACCTAACTCAACTTTTCCTTGCAATAAAGCCTTGGTCAATTGCCATAACCACCCCACCCCTGTAAACCTATTTGGTGCAATAAGAAATTCCTGTAACCCTTATTATCATCAAGCCTTCAGACAGGTGATCAATCAGGAAGTATCTTCCAATACCTATACGGATACTCAAATTGGACTGGACAAATGGCAAAAAGCAGTTTTGAAATTTGGATTAAGCAATCGATTGGGAGTAGATATAAATGGAGAAAAAGGGGGTTCTATTCCTTCAAGTAATCTTTATAACAAAATCTACGGCAAAGGAAGGTGGAAATACTCTACCATTTACTCCTTGTCAATTGGTCAGGGAGAGATGTTGGTTACCCCTTTACAAATGGCAAATCTTGCAGCCATTTTCGCGAATAAGGGATATTTTTATACACCCCATTTGATCAAGTCGATCAATGATGATCCTTCCAGAATTCCAGCAAGATTTAAAGAAAAAAGGGATTCAGGAGTTGAAGCAAAACATTTTGATTTAATACAGGATGCAATGGTTCAAGCATTGTCTGGTACGGCCACAAGAGCTATAATGAAAGACATCGAAATAGCAGGTAAAACTGGTACGGCGCAAAATCCTGCTGGTGAAGATCATTCAGTCTTCATCGCTTTTGCCCCAAAAGAGGATCCAAAAATAGCCATTGCAGTCTATGTGGAAAATGCTGGATGGGGAGGAAGGGCTGCTGCAAGTACAGCGAGTCTTTTGATTGAAAGGTACCTTACCGGAGAAGTTAAAAGACCAGAATTGGAGGAATATGTGCTAAAAGGAGATTTTATTTATTAAGTGAGACAAAAAGACACCAATTTACATAAAATAGACTGGGTAACTGTAGGGTTATATTTTGCGCTGGTTTTTATAGGCTGGCTAAATATCTATGCCGCTGTATACGATGAACAAAATGCTACCTCCATTTTCGATTTTTCCATCAACTCAGGGAAACAGTTGGTATGGATAGGCACGGCCATTTTGCTTATCATAATCATCATGGTGGCTGATTACCGCCTTTTTCACAACCTTAGTCTCGTACTTTATGCCTTATTTATCCTCATCCTTTTTTTAACCCCCTTTATAGGCAAAGAAATCAATGGACAGAGGGCTTGGTTTGAGATAGGTGCTTTTAGGTTGCAACCAGCAGAATTTACCAAGTTTGCGACTGCGCTGGCCTTGGCAAAAATTATGGAAGGCCCAAGCTTTGATTTAAGCAAGCTCAAGGACCAAATGAAGGCGGTGGGCGTTATCTGCTTACCTATTGCCCTTATATTGTTACAGCCGGATACGGGTACGGCAATGGTTTACAGTGCGTTTTTCATCATGCTTTATAGAGAAGGCATGCCACAAAGGTACTATGTCATCGGATTGGCATTGGTCGGACTTACTATCCTTACATTGGCCATCGAAAACAACCTCTATTTATTTGGGAGCATTGGTGCTGTCATTCTTATTTTGGTAGCGATGAGTAAAAAGTCCTGGCAGAACGCAATAAGCTTTGTTTTTCTGGGATGTATCATGGCAGTGTATGCCTTAAGTTTGGATTATGTGGTAGAAAAGCTGCCCGAACACCAGCAAAATCGAATCATGGTTTTATTCGACCCGGATGTAGATCCTCTTGGTGTAGGCTGGAATGTTACCCAATCAAAAATAGCCATCGGCTCAGGTGGTTTATTGGGAAAAGGTTACTTGGAAGGCACCCAAACAAAGTTTGACTTTGTACCTGAACAACACACAGATTTTATTTTTTGTACACTAGGTGAAGAATTTGGATGGGCAGGAAGCTTTGTAATGATTGCTTTGTTTGTAACCCTACTTCTTCGGCTCGTTTTTCTAGCGGAAAGACAAAAAACACGGTTTTCAAGAATTTATGGTTACTGCGTAGTGAGTCTATTATTGTTCCACTTTACCATAAACATAGCCATGACCATCGGGCTATTTCCTGTGGTGGGGATTCCTTTGCCTTTTTTCAGCTATGGAGGTTCTTCTCTATGGTCGTTTACGATCTTGCTATTTATCTTTATTAAATTGGACTCAAACAGAATCCAGATACTAGGAAGGAGTTATTAGATTGCATTTTTTATCCAACTCCTGCTTAAGTTAAAACTGGATAATCTTTATACTTGAACAAAAAATTCGAGTGGTTAACTCTCGAATTTTTTGTTCAAAAATGCACCTATACCAACTACTTTTTAGCAGATCACCTGCGTTAAAATGTTTAATTCTAGTCTCTCTGATATTTTCCCTCAAACGTCCACCTGAATGATAGCCGTAGCTTCCATTTGAATTGGATTTACAACCCTTCTCCAGTACCAAGAAGCAGAAAAAGCCCGGCAGCCAATGAGGCACCTAATACTGGACCAAGGATTGGCACCCAACTGTAGCTCCAGTCAGAGGTACCTTTTCCTTTTATAGGAAGCAATTGATGCATGAGCCTAGGCCCAAGATCTCTTGCCGGATTTATGGCATAGCCGGTAGTACCACCTAAAGAGAGGCCAATCACCCAAACTAAGAAGGCTACAGGCAGTGCACCGATAGAACCTAAACCTATGGGGGTCCCCTGACCATCATCTATGGTAGGGCCTGTAGAGTATAAAATAACAATAATCAATACAAAGGTACCTATCACTTCCGAGGTGAAATTGGAGGACAGTTTTCTAATTGCAGGGGCAGTACCAAATGGGGCAAACTTAAGTCCTGGGTCATCTGTGACGTCAAAGTGATCCTTATAAATTAAATAGGATATACCTGCTCCAAACATAGCTCCTAATACTTGAGCCAAAATATATCCTGGCATCATTTCCCAACCAAAATCGCCAACAATAGCCAATCCGATGCTTACTGCAGGATTTAGGTGTGCACCGCTGTGAGGTCCTGCAACCACGACTCCAATAAAAACACCCAAGGCCCATGCAGTAGTGATAACCATCCAGCCTGAATTTTGTCCTTTGGTTTTATTCAATACAACATTCGCTACTACTCCTGAGCCCATGGCCAAGAGCAAAGCAGTTCCTATAAACTCAGCTATATAAACGTTCATAATTACCCGTTTATCCAGTTTAATGATCTATCTACTGCTTTGTGCCAATAGGCTAAAGTTGATTGTATCATTTCTGTATCCTGCTTGGGTTCAAAAGATTCATCTGCCTTCCATAAGCTTCTAATTTCATCTATATCTTTCCAGTACCCTATAGCTAGTCCTGCGAGGTATGCGGCTCCCAAGGCAGTGGTTTCTATAATTTCAGGTCGTTTTATTGAGCACTGGTTCAAATCAGCTTGAAATTGCATCAAGAAATTATTGGCGGTGGCTCCACCATCTACCCGCAATTCTAAGGTTTCTTCACCAGCATCCTTTTCCATCGCTTTCAATACATCATGTACCTGAAAGGCAATGGCTTCCAATCCTGCCCTAGCCATATGAGCTTTCGTAGTTCCCCTGGTGATCCCAAAAAAAGCACCCCTTGCTTCTTGGTCCCAATAGGGGGCTCCCAACCCAGTAAGAGCAGGTACAAAATAAACGCCTCCATTGTCCTCCAAACTTGAAGCCATCGCCTCACTGTCTTTCGCATCATTAAAAATCCCTAAACCATCTCTTAGCCATTGGATACCTGCGCCACCAATAAACACACTTCCTTCCAAGGCGTAATTGACCTTATCCCCTATTTGCCAAGCAATAGTGGTCAATAGTTTATTGTTAGATTTCACGGGCTTATCTCCTGTGTTCATAACTAGAAAACAACCTGTACCATAAGTAGTTTTTGCCATTCCAGATTCTGTACACAACTGACCAAACAAGGCCGCCTGCTGATCACCAGCAATGCCAGCAATTGGAATTTTCGCCGAAAGCAAATTCCCCGAAGTTTTGCCATACACTTCACTACTAGATTTTACTTCAGGTAAAATGGCTTCAGGGATGTCCAAAAGCTCAAGCAATTCCTTGTCCCATTTCCTTTCGTGAATATTGAAAATCATGGTTCGGCTGGCATTCGTTATGTCCGTAACATGGGTCTTTCCAGCGGTCATTTTCCACACCAACCAACTGTCCACCGTGCCGAAACACAAATCTCCATTTTCAGCCTTTTCTCTAGCTCCTTCTACATTGTCAAGAATCCATTTGATCTTAGTTCCAGAAAAATAGGCATCTATGATCAAACCAGTTTTATCCTGGACCATCTCTGAATGCCCATCTTCCTTTAGCTTATTGCAATAAGCTGCCGTACGTCGATCTTGCCATACTATGGCATTGAAAACTGGTTCACCGGTTTTCCTATCCCAAAGTATGGTGGTCTCCCTTTGATTGGTAATCCCTATTGCAACCACCTGACTGGCAGTGATATTGGCTTTTGTAATGGCTTCAGTTGCCACTGAGGCTTGTGAAGACCATATTTCATTTGGGTCATGTTCCACCCAGCCGGATTTAGGAAAGAATTGCTCAAAATCCTTTTGGGCTGTGGCTACGATCTGCCCCTTTTTATTGAAGATTATAGCCCTCGAACTGGTCGTTCCCTGGTCCATGGCCATTAAATATTGGTTATTTGGGTTCATTGGGTTTTAGATATTTATTAAATACTTTCTGGCTAATTTATAAAATTCTTCTAACTCTTCACTTATCCATGCTTCATCTTTGCCAAGTTCTTTGGCCATTATTGCAGCTACCTTCGGAGCCATTAGCATAGAAGCTTTGGCATCTAGTAGTAAAATCCTACATCGGCGGGAGAGAAAGTCCTCAATTTTTAGCGCCATCTCTTCTTGCACAGCCCACACCACTTCAGCTCCAGTATATGGGTAATTCTCATGTAATTGCTCAGCTAATGTTGAATCTTTCTGCTGCAATTCAAGAATAAATTTGGTGTCTGTTCCATACAGCTGTAAATGTCCTTTTATTTTATTTTCACTGTATCCATGGAGATGCTTGTCTGCCGAAGTACTTTCTATTTTACTGATTCCATGATTTTTAAAATGAACATCCACCGTATCCTCTCCCATTTTTCTAAAAGTAGTCCACTTCCCACCAGTGATGGTGATCAACTTGCTTTTAGAAACAATTACTTTGTGACTTCTGGATATTTCTTTCGTTTTGGTACTGCCCTCTTTGGGAGCTGCAAGTGGCCGTAATCCTGCGAAAACCGACAAAACATCTGCCCTCTTGGGTGGTTTCACTAGGTAATTACTGGCTGTTTCCAATATGAAATTAATCTCAGCAGCCAAAGGCCTTGGCTCCATTTTTGGTTTTTTCACCAAAGTATCGGTAGTCCCCACCACCAACTTTCCTTCCCATGGAACAGCAAAGAGTACCCGTCCATCAGATGTTTCAGGAATCATCAATGCATCATTGCCTCCCAAAAAGGAGCTGTCCATCACTAAATGAATCCCTTGACTAGGTTGTATCATCCTGCGGGCTTCAGGATTGTCCATTTGCAAGATCTTATCCGCAAAAACACCTGTTGCATTGACCACTGAGGTTGAAGAAACTTTAAAATTCTGTTTACCTATTAGGTCCCTAAAGACCAAACCATTGATGTTACCTGAGTCATCTTTTGTTAATTTGTTGACTCTTGCATAATTAAGAATGCAACCTCCCATTTCCACACAGGTCTTGGCAATAACCAAAGCCAGTCGGGCATCGTCAAATTGCCCATCATGGTACAGTATTCCACCTTTCAAACCTTTTTGACGAATTTGTGGTAACCTTTTAATGGTTTCTTCTTTGGATACAAATTTGGATTTCCCCAGCCTAAGGCTACCAGCCATCCAATCGTAAATTTTTAGGCCAAGACCATATTTTAGTCGATCAAACTGTGTATATAAAGGAATGACAAAGGGTTGGTTGATGGTCAAATGAGGAGCATTTCTCAATAATCGGCCTCGCTCTCTTAAGGCCTCCAATACCAAACCTATTTCACCTTGAGCCAAATAACGAACACCTCCATGCACAAGCTTGGTACTTCGGCTAGAAGTGCCTTTAGCAAAATCCGATTTCTCTAACAATAAGACCTTCAAACCCCTCGATAATGCATCCAATGCAACACCCAAGCCAGAAGCACCACCTCCAATAATGACCAGGTCCCAAGCTCCCTTTTCGTCCTTAATTCTTGATAAACTATTTTTTCTATTCATCGCCAGCTTTTTACATTACTAAAGTAACACAAAAGGAAATAAAAAGAAACAAAAGGAAATTAATTTTGTATATTTGAACACCTTTATTTCTCTAATTATGATAATTGCTAAAAGACATAAGCACATTTTAGACAAGCTTGAAGAAGCGGGTTATGTGAGTGTGGCTGCTTTGAGCAAGGAAATGGATGTAACCATGGTTACGGTCAGAAAAGACCTCAGGATTCTGGAAGAAAAGGGCTTGCTTTTTAGAACCCATGGAAGTGCTACACCTGTCGCTCCCTATGTCAATGATAAGCCTGTCACTGAAAAAAGATTGGTCCAAGTCAGTCAAAAAAATGCCATTGCGAAAAGAGCCACAGCATTTCTTCAACAAGACGATGTAATTATAATTGGCTCAGGAACAACGGTCTTGGCATTTGCACAATCCATACCCAAAACGCTTTCGATAACCGTGCTTACTGCCGCCATGAATGTTAGTATGGCCTTATTGGATGTCCCAGGGGCCGAGGTAGTTCAGCTGGGCGGTGTTGTCCGCAAGAGTAGCAGCTCAGTAGTAGGCCATTTTGCCGAAAACATGATAAAGGAATTTGCTTGCAACAAATTATTTATCAGTGTAGACGGTATTGACCCTGAGTTTGGGTTGACCACCTCCAATTTATTGGAGGCCCATTTAAATAGCATCATGATCGCATCGGCGCAAAAAACAATTGTTTTAGCAGATAGCAGCAAATTTGGCAAAAAGAGTTTCGGTAAAGTCGCCAAACTGGAAGACATTGATACCTTAATCGTAGACAAGAACCTATCGGTTCACTATGTAGAGATGCTCGAGGAGAAAGGCGTTAAAGTGATATTGGTGTAGGTGATTCGCATTTCAGAAGCTAAAATTATTTATCCACGTAAAACCCTGCCATCAGCCAATTCGATAATACGTTGCGTTTTTTGAGCAAAATCTAAATCGTGTGTGACCACCAAAAGCGTCTTGTTATATTCCTCCGTTAGTTCTTTGAAAATATTGAACACGATGTCTGCATTCTTACTGTCCAAATTTCCGGTAGGCTCATCACACATAATAATCAGCGGATCATTAATCATTGCCCGGGCTATGGCGACACGTTGCTTTTCTCCTCCAGACAATTGATTGGCCATTTTATGGGCTAATTTTTCAATACCTAAATCTTTCAGAAACCCATAGGCATTGTGCTCTAATTCCTCTTCACTTAATCTATCCAACTTTAGAAACAGCAATCCTAAGCTTTACCCGTAGGCTTGATCAGCAGCTCATTGACGTTAACAGTCTTCGGCTGACTTAAAACATACAGAACAGCATCGGCAATGTTTTTCGGCTGAAGCTTGGCTTCATCTCCCCCATAATCCTTGTCTTCAAGCAACTCTTTATCTGTGATATCCTCACGTAAGTTAGTAGCTACTGTTCCAGGTTCAATGGACGTGATTCGAATATTAAAATCCGGTGACAACTCCATACGTAGGGCCCTTGAAAGGGCAATAAGTGCCGCTTTAGAAGCGCCATAAACTGCTCCGCCTTCATAAAGTTCTTTTCCATCTACTGAAGCAATGTTTACAATATGACCAGCCTTTTGCTCTTTCATTTCCGGCAATACCTCATAAATGCATCTCAGCACACCTTTTACATTTACATCTATGGTTTGAAGCCATTCATCAATGTGCCTGTTTTTAATATAACTTAAAGGCATAACACCAGCAGCATTTACCAATATGTCTATACGGCTGTAGTTGTCTTTAATTGTTTTAAATCCACTTGCCACACTTTGGCCATCACTCACATCCATTTCAATCACCAAACTTTCGTTAGGCAATTCCCTTTGAACTTCTTTTAATTTTTCTTTACTTCTACTTGCCAATACCACCGTACAGCCATTTGCAGAAAGCATTTTAGAGATGGCTTTCCCAATGCCACTACTGGCGCCTGTAATTACCGCAATCTTTCTATTTAGTTCCATTTTCAATTAATTTTTCTAAAAATCCTTTCGTAAAATTGGTTCAAAAATCAAACCATTTTTATTAAGAAAGATTTTAGTTAATACTAAACGGCTACCAAAAGTGGCGACTTCGAATAATAGACAGGACAGGCAACTTGTATGCGAACAGCATCCCAGTTTAATTATTACCCTCTCCCTTTTCAGTTTTAATAAATGCATCCAGGCGCTTCTGATAGGAAGCCTTGTCCCCTTCATAAATAGGCGTAAAGCCCCTTTTTTCCGGGAAGGTTTCCATGTGTAGCGTTTGCGTAGGAAAGGCAAACCTTACTTCCAATTCATTGGCCAGGCGAATAATTGATAAAATTAATTCTTCTCTGGCTTTCAACTCCTCCGGCCAGGAAGGCACCTTGAAAAAGACATAAAACATGATGTCTAAGCTATAAGCAGAAAGGTTGTTCAAGTAGATATTGTAATAATCTTTCCTTGTCTTAGGATGATTTTGAACGATCTTTCGCAAGCCACTCACAAACACTTCAATTAATTCAGGGGGCGTTTCGTAAGTAATTGTAATCGTACTGTAAAACCTTCTGTACTTTCTTAGCCCATGGTTATCCACAGTGGCATCTGCAATTTTCCCATTGGGAATATACACAAGCGAATTTCTAAAGGTTCTAACCCTTGTAGAGCGAAAACCTACTTCTTCTACCGTACCATCCACTTCACCGCTTGTTATCCAATCTCCTACCTGAAAAGGTTTGTCAATAAAGATCATTACCGAACCGAAAAAGTTTTTGATAGTGTCTTGGGCTGCCAAGGCGAAAGCCAATCCACCAATTGACAAGCCAGTAAGGAAAGGTACTATATCAATGCGCAAGGCATATTTCAATATAAAGAGCGATCCTATAACAATGACAAATGTTTTTAGGGTTTTTCTTACCAAAGGCACCAATTGATCATCCAGTGTAGAAGCTGTTTTGTCGGCCATTCGAGTCATATAAGCCGCAAGCACATCCACCAACTTATAAAAGATGATGGTAACAATAAAAGGTTCGGCAGCATTAAGCAAGATGGTGATCCAGGATGCGATATTGATTGGAAGTTGCAAGACTCGAATAAATATTGCCAGCAGCAGAATTATGATATAAATACTGATTATCCTGGCTACTGGTAGAAGGTACTGTTTGGCAATTTGTCCATATCCGTACCTGACAAGGAGATAATAAAAGAGCCTATCGATTAATAATGTAAAAAACTTATGGCTTGTGAAAACCATCAATACCAGAAAGAAAATCCCTACTAATTGCCACAAGTACAATCCAAAATAATCCTGATTCCCAATTCTAGGTAAAATGTCTAGCAACTTTGCTGTGCCAAATGGGTAGGTTTCCTGGTGCAGCAGTTTAATGTTTTTTACTGTGGCCGAGGAAAACTTCCACCTATCGCCAACTTTCTCCAGGTATATAGATGGAAGTATCAATTCATCAAACACATATACCTGTTGTCCGTTTCTGGCTGAATCCCTATAATCAGCAGCATTAGGAACTGTATTCATCCTAACAAATACACCTTTACCATCAAAAATCTGCTTTAGTTTGACTGCTAAAGCTGCTGCATCCTGACCTTCGCTTCCAGACATGTTCAATGCCTTTCCAGCGATTTCGGGATTGTAATGTGGTTCATTCAAATTATAGAAAAAGGTATATACTGTATGGTACGGGGAATTGAAACTATTGTGGTCTGTAGTGTCTTCAAGAATTAGTGACCCCGAATTAAATACCTGCGCCTGCAAGGGTAGGACCAATCCCGAAAAAATCAAAAAACAGATTACTAAAATATTTCGCATGCAATTATTCATTGTTATAAACCTCCCTTAATTTTCCTTGCCTTCCCTCGAATTACAATGGGATTTTGTATTCGTATAGCTTGTCGCCATACACTGCCATAAGTGTATACTCATTGTCACTTCCGGAGAAGTTTATCCAAAGGCTTTGGCTTATGCTTACTGGCTTTTGATTGATAAGCTGTCCTCTGCCATTATACAAATAGGCAAAATCCTGCACCTTGTCCAAAACGACAAATATTTGATTACCCTCACCAAATGAAAAATACATGTAAGCTATATCACTTGATGGAATATTCATCTCAAAAAACAGCTGTTCATTTGGCCGCAGCACTTTTAACTTGTTGTACTCTTCAATTACCCATACATAATCTGATTTATTCTGATCGTTCACAAGACTAAATCTCGTGTCAGTATCAGGTCTAAGCAGTTGATTTCTATAGGTAAGTTCTCCTTTGAAATTAACATTTACCACCTCTCCCTCTTCATTTATAGTCACAAGTTTGGAAGGTTCGTTGTTCCCACTTTCCTCTATCGCATAAGCCGTTGAGACACCATCCCCAAGGAGAATACCTCCTCCTACTTTGGATTCACCTCTGCGGTTAAACAAGTTTAACTTTCCATTGCGATGAAGACTTACCATAAAATCTCCGAGTCCAGGTTCCCGGTGGTGACCAGGCATATAGCTTAGCGCCCCACTTCTATAGCTATTTGGTGCCCAACCCTCCAACAATTCACCCTTCTGATCATACAGGAATAAATCACCTTCACTGTCTGCAACAAAGTACCTGTAATTCCTGTTGTTGTCATAGTCCAAGACATTTAGGAAGGCTATTTCTTTGTCTTGTAGGAATGCGATAGGATATCCTGGTAATAAATTTCCATACCTGTCCAATGCATAAATGAAGTCATTTGTAGCAAAAACAAGCTGCAGTTTACCATTTTTATAGTAATCTATTTGATGTATTTCACTAATAATGGCGCCGGGGATTTGTTGGGAAAACACCTTTTCTCCTTCCCCACTTATCAGGTGAATAAAATGGTCTTCATCCTGCACCAGAAAATCAGTGCTACGATCATTGAAGTTTTGAATCCCTTTAGGTCCGTAGATCAATGGTTTTCCAAAAGAGGTACTTCTTGATTCAGAAAGTATCATCTGTTTGTTAATTTCAGGCTCACCCAAATCAATATCTAACTTGATTTGGACAGTTCCTTCTTTAAAAATGGAAATATTCATCCAGTCAAAAGACCGAAAAACAGGTGCATATTTCTGGAATACGGGACTCCAAGAGGGGCTACTGTTTTGGATTAGAATGGGATAAAAGCGGTCATTGTTCAATATCACCCGAACCGGTGCGCCATTGTTATTCTCCTTCAATATATCCTTATAGGCCAAGGATTTTCCCCAGGTATTGTCGTTGTAATAATCTTCTAAAAGGTTTTTGACGCTTTTGAGACTATTCCCTATGATCAAGTGATTTCCTGCCATGGAAATATAACTTCTGGAAAATCCGGTGAAGTTTCCTTCAAAAATATGCGCTGGGAATTCCTCTACATCAAGCATAAAGATTTCTTTTCCCATAAAATATTCTTTGAAGAGCTTGGTGCTGTCATTTTGACTCACTTCTAATGCAAATTTCTCGAGATTTCGATACCTGCGCTCCAGATTTTCTGGATGAAGCAAAAGAATTTGGTTTGGGTTCTTTTCGAATAAATTTTCCTCCAGCACAATGGTAGCTTCACCACTCAAAGCATTTAAGAAATCTTGAATATCCTGATTTTCATCAAGCGACGCCACAATTAAGGGTCTGGGGTTAAAAGCCAAGTTGGGAATCTGTTTGAAACCTTGAAAGCTGGGAAATAGGTATTGCGATACCCAAGCAGCTCTATTGCTAATGACTGGTGCAAAAGACAATCCATTTGGAGACTCCCCTACTGATTCCATTGTCCCAGACACACCATCGGTATAAAACTGCCCTCCAAATGAGATGGTTGTATCACTGAAGGAAGGAATCAAATTAGAAGACATTTTATTTTCCCTCAGGTTTTTTAATAAAGGCTCAGCAATATCATCGGTCATCTCATTGACCAAAGATGCAAACCCTTCACCAGAAAACCGTAAGACACCTTTAGAATTTAGAGGAATAGAGGGTTTAAATAAATGAGGGTAAGATTGCTTAAAGTTTTTCAGCTCAATGGATTTTGCATAGCGAATGCCATCTTCCACTAAAAAAGAAGTATGACTTCCAATCAACACATTCTCAAAGCGGGTAAATGTGAAGGTTTTGGCCCCACCATCGGTTTTGATTTCATAAAGTTCTACACCGCTATAATTTCTTTTCTTTAGTCCTGAAATTCCATTGTCAGGTTTTTTTTCAAGTTTTTGGATAAACTCAAAAAATTGCTCGTTTTCAAAGGCTATTCCAATTAAAAAGCCAAATGCGCCTTTGCCTATAGGGTGCAGCGACAACCTAAATCGGTGTCCTTTGAGGTATTTATCAAGGTTACCACTTTTACCAGTGATGCTGTCTAAAAAAATCAATTGAGACTCAACATCAGCTAAAGCTGGAAAATTATGAAGTTTTTCCCAAACAGGTTGATTCACCAGATTGTTCCAATAGCCTACAGGATCATTGGTTTCAAAAACGAAAATAGCATTAGGAGGTACTACTTCCATCCCATTCAACCTGGAGTCAAAAAAATCGCTCTTTACCAGTAAAAAGGCGATGAACCCAAACACCAAAATCAATAAAATTATCAGCAGATTTTTCAATAGGCCCTATTCATTTAATGTTTCCAACTACTATCAAAACAACAAAAAAATCCCAACGAATCAAAGTTGGGATTTTTTTATGGTGATATAAATTACTGTTTATTTATTGCCAATTTTATCTAAAACTGCCATTACTTCTTTGACGTGACTTCTTGAAACTTCTAATAAAGCTTTTTCGTCACTGTTCAAATCCAGTTCAATTACTTTTTCTATACCATTTCTACCTAGGATTACTGGTACACCTAGGTAACAATCGTCGATGCCGTATTCTCCTTCTAGTTTGATACAAACTGGGAATACTCTTTTTTGATTTTTAACGATGGCTTCTACCATTTGAGCAGCAGCTGCTCCTGGAGCATACCAGGCAGAGGTCCCCATTAACTTAACAAGTTCTCCACCACCAGATTTGGTTCTTTCAATGATGGCATCTAAAGCTTCTTTGCCTATCAATTCAGTAACTGGGATACCCGCAACTGTTGTATATCTTGGCAATGGCACCATCGTATCTCCATGTCCACCCAATAATATTGCTTGGATTTCCTTAGGAGAGATGTCTAGTGCTTCAGCTAGAAAAGCTCTATATCTTGCAGTGTCAAGAATCCCAGCCATACCAATCACTTTTGTTCTTGGTAATTTAGAAACGATATGTGCCTGGTAGGTCATTACGTCCAAAGGATTGGATACGATGATAATGATGGCATCTGGAGAATGTTTTACAACATTTTCAGTAACCATTTTCACAATACCAGCATTGGTTTCGATCAAATCATCCCTGGTCATGCCCGGCTTACGTGGTAAACCTGAAGTGATTACCACCACATCAGACCCAGCAGTTTTAGTATAATCATTGGTACTTCCAATAGTCCTGCTATCGTAAGCGTTGATAGGGGCTTTTTGCCAAATATCTAAAGCCTTGCCTTCAGCGACTCCTTCTTTGATGTCAACTAGGACAATTTCTTCTGCTATTTCTCGGTAAGCCAATACATCTGCGCATGTTGCACCAACATTACCAGCTCCGACTACGGTTACTTTCGTCATTTTTTATAATCGATTAAGATTGAAGTTTTTTACAAAATTTGCGCTAAGTTATTAAAGAATGTCCTTTATATGAAGGATTCATCGTAATTATTCAAACATCTGTCCGAGGTTAAAAAATCCATAAGACTTCTTGTAGGAAGAAAAAAGCTGTTGATTCCTTCCATCATAGAAAGTGGCGAGGGAACTCATCATTTTAGCCTTTATCTTTTGATTGCTTTGGAATATGTCTATAATGGCATAATTCGGAATCACCCATAAAACCGCTTCCTCAGTATCCACGATTGCAGTATAGATTCTTTTGGAATTTTCCAGTAAGGAGTTTTCCCCAAACGGCTCCCCTTCCTTAATTTTTATAATCGTTTCAAAATCCGTTCGAATATCAATATTTAAGGTCACACCACCTTTTTCCAATATATAAAGTGCCTGGCTGGGATCATTTCTAAAGAAAACGACTTCGTCTTGAACATATTTTCGCTGGTGAATCGCAGGTAAAAACCTTGACATTTCCTCAAAGTTTAAATGTTTAAAAAACTTTACTTTCCCCAAAAAAGCAAAAGTTTCCCTCTCTGCAGGGCTGTATGTTTTTCTAAAAGGGTTTTTCATCTTTATGTTTATTTAAATAAAACACCTTTCTGGTTGTTGGCCTTATTTTGTATCTATCATCCACCTTAAATCCTACCAACCAAACTATTTTACCTTTGGAACACAGAACCTTAACACGGTCCTTTTTAATCAATGGCACTTTATTATCAATTAAATAATCACTCACTTTCTTAAAATGCTGCATTCCAAGTGGCATAAATCTATCTCCTTGCTCCCAATTCCTTAATGTCAATGGAAAATCCAGCAAATCAAAATCCAACATTGCATTCTCAGTAGACCGATCTATTAGTACTCCAGCATTAAGCTTCACGCAATTGTACTGGTATTGTCCTATTACAGAAAATGCAACGTCATCCAAGCCTACTTGAATAGGTTTATCAACTTCCTGTTGCTTCCCTAAAATCAAACCTTCCCTATCAATATTTAGCATCCAGCTGCCTGACAGGAATTGGCGCCCGGCTTCTTGGCTTTCAATTGCACACAATATATCCTCAATCTGTGCATATACAAAACCTTTTTTTCTCAACCAATAAAATAGTAATGATGACTTGCCAGGCACAGACACCAAACTGCTAAATGGCAGCATTTCATATCCTTCTTCGAAAACGACGTTGGCCTTAATCCAGTTATCAAAAAAATAGAAAAATGCCTTACCTGTATCTTTTATTCTATCAAAACTGTACTGCACCAATTCTGGCCCTTTGGGGTCAAACACTGAAAACAAGGGCAATAAATTATGCCTGACGAAATTTCTTTTGTAAATCGTTTTTTCATTGCTGCTGTCTTCTCTCCACTCCAGCCCATTGTCTTCCAGGTAAAGAAGTATCTCTTGTCTGGAAAAGGGTAAAAGAGGCCTCCGGATAAAATCTCTTTTACTACTCATCCCGTAAATCCCCTCTATCCCAGTACCTCTTAATAAATTAAGCATCACGGTTTCCAACTGATCATCTGCATGATGTGCCACTAGCACCCCTTGCGTTCCGAGACTGGAATTAAGCTCCTCAAACCAGTTGTACCTCAATTCTCTTGCTGCCATCTGTAGAGAAATATTCATTTCATTCATATAGGCAGCCGTATCAAAAACTTTTACATAAACTGGCACTCCCAATTGCATGGCATAATTTATTACAAACGCTTCATCCGCATCGCTTGCTGCCCCCCTTAATTTAAAATTGCAATGCGCAATCGCTATATTGAAACCGTTACTTTGGAGCATGTGGGCTAAAACCACACTATCTATCCCACCACTGACAGCCACTATGTAGGGACTTTGCACATCTAAAATGTTATTTTTGCGTACATGGTTTATAAATCGCTCCAGCATAAACCAAAAGTACTATTTTATATTAATTTTGCCTCGGAAATCAATTCGAATGACAAAGATCAAATTTATTTTATTCTATTTACTTACTTCTATAGTCCTTTCAGGTGCCATGGCCCAAGAGGGGGATAGTCGATTGGAAATATTACAGGCTGAGCAACTTTTAGGAGGAAATGGTTTCGAAAGGTTACTGACGGATGTGATTCTAAAGCATAAAACTTCCTTAATCTATTGTGATTCTGCCCACTTCTATTCTGAAGACAACCTTGCCAAACTATTTGGAAATGTGAAGATAGATGATCAAAAAGACTCCGTAGTCATCACCAGTCGCTATGCAGAATATGATGGAGACACCCAGCTGGCTTTGTTACGTACCAATGTAGTATTGGTCAATGAAGGCACTACGCTATACACAGACTTTCTGGATTATAACCGAGCCAATGGGGAAGCAAATTACTTTAATTCAGGAATGGTAAAAGACAGTACTAATGTACTGACAAGTGAAAAAGGACTTTATGAAACCCAAATCGAGAAAATCACCTTTAATGAAGATGTGGTTTTGGAAAATCCGGACTACACCATGAAGTCCAATGCGCTTTTTTACTACACTACTACAAAAATTGTTGAAACAGAAAAACTCACCAATATCCTATCAAAAGACGGAAACAGGCTGAATGCCCAAAAGGGCAGTTTCTACGATACCGGAAAAAAAATATTTCGATTCTATGATGGTGATGTCGAATCAGAGACCAGTATTGTGTATGGTGAGGAACTCTTCTATGACGAGAATGCCCAATACTACGAGGCCAAGGAAAATGTAAGTATTTTTAACAAAGAGCAAAATGCTGAAGTCTTTGGAGATGAGGGCAAATATTGGGAGGGGAAACAGTATTCAGAAGTTTATGGGAATGCCTTAGTTCGCAAATATTTTGAAATAGACACCTTGTTTATGATTGCGGATACCCTTATTACTCAGGATGGACAAATTGCTGCAGAAAAACACACATTGGCCTATCCTAATATGCGACTGATCAAAGGAGAACTGGCAGGAAGGGCAGACTCTATGGCCTATATTTACGCAGACTCAACGGTGCACCTGTATAGGGATCCTATTCTTTGGAACAATAAAAGCCAAATTACAGCCGACAGCATTCAGTTTACCATCGCCAATCAGGAAATTGATCAGGCACTATTGCAAGACAATGCCTTTGCCATTACTAAAGACACTATTGCTAATTTCAACCAGATTAAAGGGCGTAAAATGACGGCATACTTTTTGGATGGAGACATGGATAAACTTGATGTGGAGGGCAATGGGGAATCTTTGTATTTTGCTATTGAAAATGACACCACTATAAAAGGTCTTAATAAATTACTTTGTGGAAGAATTATTATGGAATTTAAGGAAGGGACAGTTTCTAGAATTAGCCATACCATAAAGCCGGAAGCCTCCTTCACACCACCGCATATGTTTGAGGAAGATGAACAAAAACTAGAGGGTTTTATTTGGAGAGGAGATGAAAGACCTACACAAAAAGCCATAAATGACTGGCGAACACCGAAAATACGCGACAAAAATCGCTATAGCTTCTTTGATGAACCTGATGTGAAACTTCCTTACCCTGAGAATGATGAACTACAAATTTCTAAGGACAATTAATGTCATTTGGGGTATATATTACATTTTTTTGAAAGGAAATAATTTGGCAAAGGTTTTTTAACGGCAAAAAATAAAAAAAATTTTATCTATGTTAACATTTTTTAACCCAAACCTACCTATAAAGTGGAACCAATTTGGTATTTTTATACGTATATACTTCTAAAAGAGGGAAGAAATCTTTGTTAACATAAATAGTATTTTATAGAACTAAACTTTACATGAGAATATTTTTATCACTTTTAATCACCTTACAATTGTTTGCGCTACAGTCAGTGGATGCCAGGCAAGTACGTGTGTTGAGTGAAAAAATAGAGTTTAGCGGCAAAGTAAACACTACCCAAAGGAAAACATTGATCCTTCAGAATGATTCTAACGAAAGTGCCACTTACTTTCTACGGTACCTGAGAGGAAATGTGGGATCCTCTCAAAATATACTTGTCTGCATAGGAGACAATTGTTTTGACCCAAGAAAGGATCTTTCACAAGTTAGATTTACACTGGCACCAGGAGAAGTCACTACAAACATCTACATAGAATTTGAATTAGGCATAACTGCTACAAAAGGAACATTTGACCTGCATTTTTTCAACACATCCAATCAAAGAGATGCTTTTGTTGTAGAAAATGTATACAATGTGGTCTCAGACCAACCCTCAGACAATGTTAACCATAAGGACGTGGATTTGGATGAGATCTACCCTAACCCCAGTGTGAGAACAGCCCAACTAGACTATAAAATAAAAAACCCAAATGCGAAGGTCAGAATAGTTATCAATAGCTTTATCGGCAACCCTATTTACGATTTTCGACTTGATGCTTCCCAAGAAACCCTAATAATTCCAGTAACAGACCTGAACCCAGGTACTTATTTTTACACTTTGATCGTTGACAATAAGAATATCGTCACCAAAAAACTCTACGTTAAAAGGTAAGAATACGCAATAGCAGTAAAACTGCCTTGATAACCAATTAATAATCCATTATATTTGCAGGTCAAATGACAAAAGTACACCAATACATATTTATATTCCTTGCCTCACTATTGACTTTTGGTTGTGGTGAATTTTACAAGCTAGAGAAAAGTACCAACTGGGACGAACTCTATGAAGCAGCTAATCGCTATTATGACGAAGGGGAGCACAACAAAGCTATAATCCTTTATGACAGGGTTTTACCTGTAATAAAGGGAAGTGGCAAAGCCGAATTAGCTGAATTTAATTATGCTTATGCACATTTCAGAACAAAGCGATACATTGAGGCGGCAGAGTATTTCAAAACCTTTTTTGATACTTATAACAGATCTCCATTAGCAGAAGAAGCTTTATTTATGAATGCTTACTCCTTGTATTTGGACTCTCCCGATTATAACCTAGACCAAAAAAGTTCTAGAGAAGCAGTGAATGCCATACAGTTGTTCATGAATAGGTTCCCTGAATCTGATTCTTATGAACGCTCCATTACTATGATTGACGATCTTCAAAAAAGATTTGAAGAAAAGGCATTTGAGGAATCAAAAATGTATTATCGCCTCACTGAAGGATTATTTCCAGGTGATTTTTACAGAGCCTGTATTGTTAACTTTCAGAATTTTGCCAAATCATTCCCCGATAGTGATTACAATGAAGAATTGGCTTTTAAATTAGTAGAGGTAAGTACTGCGTATGCAGACCGTAGTGTCTTTGACAAAAAAGAAGAGCGATTTGAGCAGGCCTTAGAATTTGCAGCTGAATTCGCCAAGAAATTCCCTGAAAGTGAATATTTGAAGAATGTTAGCAATATTCAATCCAAGGCCAAGGCTAAACTGGATGATCATTATACTTTAAAAGAACAGTATAAGGCAAGAACAGCAGAGGCAATAAGATTACGAGAAGAAGAAAAAAAGGATCAGGAAGATTCTGAAGCTTTAATAGAAGAGGGCAATTAAATAACAAATATATATGGCAATTAATTCGTCAATTATCACGCGTGATTTAGACAAAGTAGCTGAAAAAACAGGTAATCTTTATCAATCTATTTTCACTATATCTCAGAGAGCTAAGCAGATTTCATCTACAATGAAAGAGGAGCTAAACAATAAATTATCTGAGTTCGCTTCTACTGTAGACAACCTTGAAGAAGTCTTTGAAAACAAGGAGCAAATAGAAATTTCAAAATTCTACGAAAGAATGCCTAAGCCAAGCACATTGGCAATGGAAGAATTCATGGAGGATAAAGTTATGTACAGGTTCCCTGAAGAGGAGGAAACGAAGTCTTAACATGCCATTCACTGGCAAACGTATATTATTAGGCGTAACTGGAGGAATAGCAGCTTATAAAGCGGCTCATCTTATTCGGTTATTGATCAAATCTGGAGCAGAAGTCAAGGTCATAATGACGACTTCTGCTCTTGACTTTATTACGCCACTCACCCTTGCGACGCTATCAAAAAATCCAGTACTTATAGATTTTTTTGATAAAAAAACTGGTGAATGGGTAAACCATGTCGCTTTAGGAAATTGGGCAGACCTGATGGTCGTTGCTCCTCTTTCAGCCAATACATTGGCGAAATTTGCAACTGGTCAAAGCGACAATTTGTTAGCCTGTACTTATTTGTCTTGCACAAGTCCTGTACTTGTCGCTCCTGCGATGGACCTGGATATGTATCAACATCCTTCTGTAACCAAGAACTTACTCAAGCTTGAGACTTATGGAAACCATGTAATGGAAGCAGGATCGGGAGAATTGGCCAGTGGACTAGTGGGTAAAGGAAGAATGCCTGAACCCGAAGAGATCTTTACTTACATTAAGGAGATCTTGAATCCTGATGAGATACTTAAAGGCAAAAAGTTTATAATCACTGCAGGGCCAACTCAAGAAGCCATTGACCCTGTCAGGTACATAAGCAACCACTCAAGTGGTAAGATGGGTATTTCCCTAGCTGAGAAGGCTGCCCAAAAAGGTGCTCAGGTAACCTTAATTCTAGGTCCTACTGCTTTAAAACCAAAGCCACATCCAAACATTGAAATCATTTCAGTATTGAGTGCCCTTGATATGTTTGAAGCAACCAAAATGCACCATTCTGAAGCTCAAGTAGCTATATTTTGTGCAGCAGTAGCTGATTACAGGTCAGAAGCACCTTCTGTACAAAAGATCAAGAAGAAGGAAAATGCACTGACCATTACTTTGATTAAAAATCCCGATATTGCTAAAACTTTAGGAGCAAATAAGAAACAACATCAGATCCATGTTGGCTTTGCTTTGGAAACTGACGAAGGAATTGAGAGTGCGGAAAAAAAGCTCATTGACAAAAACTTTGATTTTGTGGTTTTAAACACGCTGCTTGATCCAGAGGCAGGCTTTCAGAAAGACACGAATCAGGTTACCATTTTGTCAAAAAATGGGGAAAAAATAAAAACCCCAGTGCTGACCAAAGACATGTTATCAATACAACTATTAGATCGGGTCGTGACAATTTTGAAAAACCAGAAGTAGCGTAAAGACGTTTAGCACAAGCAAATAATTACCGTTAGATTGACTGTCGATAATTCGAAGAATAAGATGGTTTATTTGACAACTGAAAAATATTCACCTCAGGTGAACCCTTAACAATGCTGCTGATTCTATTTGCAACAATTGTCAGCAGTAAATAAATGGTTATTGTCCATTTCGGATTATATGTGTTTGCGGATAAATAATAATTCACTAATCAATGGTACGTCCGGTAATTTTCTTCATCCTCTTTTCTTTTTTCTTAGTACCAAATAAGGTACTGTCTCAACAACTCAATTTCACTGTTACCATTAACAGTGAACGAGCTAAAACCCAGGATACCGATATTTTCGAGAAGATGAAATCGGCTTTCGAGCAATTTCTCAATGGAAGAAATTGGACAGACGCTGACCTCAAACCACAAGAAAGGATAAAAGGCAACTTGCTGATAACCATAAACGACATGCCCCAAGTAGGCTTTTTCAGTGCCACTGTTCAGGTGCAGACTGTGCGACCAGTATTTGGATCCAATTATGAAAGTTTGATACTCAACTTTGCAGATCGAAATTGGACTTTTGAATATACCGAATCCCAGCCTCTGGAATTCAATCAATTTTCCTATTTAAATAACATCACTTCCTTATTGGCATATTATGCTTACATAACTATAGGGATAGATTACGATTCTTTTTCTCCAAGGGGAGGAGATGCTTTCTTTGAAATTGCCAATAATATTGTTGCCAATGCCCAACAATCTTCCAATCCAGGATGGAACCAAAACCCATCGGACAAGCGAAACAGGTATTGGTTAGCGAATGAGCTTTACAACTCACAGGTCATGGTTCCTGTTAGGGATGCCTATTACCTTTACCATAGAAAAGGGCTCGATTTACTTACAACCAAGCCAGAAGAAAGCTACGAAAACATAGTGGAAGCTATTAAAATGATACAAGAAGCCAACAAGGTTCAACCAAATAGTATTTTAACAATTAGCTTTATGGATGCGAAATCAGATGAAATAAGTAAAATTTTGAAAGGAGCACCTATGGAATTGAAACAGGAGGCAGTAGAAGTCTTACTTAAGGTAGACCCTAACAATGCCAGAAAATACAATGATATTTTGAAAGGATAATCCTCAAATTTGGTTAATTTTGACCCTCTAAACGAAACCAAAGCAATATGTTAACCAACCTTAGCATTACCAACTATGCTTTGATAGAAAAGTTAGAAATGGAACCCTGTGCCGGACTCAATATGATTACCGGTGAAACCGGAGCAGGAAAGTCCATCATGCTTGGAGCAGTAGGATTACTTCTTGGAAATAGGGCCGATAACAGGACTTTATTTGATGAAACCAAAAAATGTATTATTGAAGGAGTATTCAATATTCAGAATTATGGTTTGAAGCTTTTCTTTCAAAAAGAGGAGTTGGATTATGAGCCTGCATGCATTATCAGGCGCGAAATCTCTCCTTCTGGTAAATCCAGGGCTTTTATCAATGATACCCCAGTCAGGTTAGAAACCTTAAAAGTGTTGGGTAAAATCTTGATGGATGTTCATTCCCAGAATGAAACCTTGTTATTAGGAGCGTCCTCTTATCAACTATCCCTTATAGATGCATTTGCTGGCGTCAATAAGGAAAGAGAAGCTTATGTTAATCAATTCCAGGATTTTAACAAGACGCAAAAAAAGGTGCGTATATTAGAACAGGAAAAGCAACAATACCAGCAAGAAGCTGATTACAATCAATTTCAGCTAGAGGAGTTGTCTGGATTAAATCTCGAAGAAGGAGAACAAGATTCCTTGGAAGCAAAGGAAGAGCTTCTAAACCATGCCGAAGAAATAAAATCAAGGGCATCTCAGGCGTTAGATCACCTGGAAAACGAAGAGTTGGGAGCGATGCAGCAATTAGGAGCTGCCCAGCAACATTTCCAATATTTAAAGAAATTTGGTAAGAATTTTGAAGATTTAAACCAGCGATTTAATAGTATACTAATAGAATTAAAAGATATTCTGGAAAGCCTTTCACTTGAGGAACAAGAAATAGAGGTCGATTATGAAAAATCCGAGTGGGTCCGAGAAAGACTTAGTAAAATTTATCAACTTCAGAAAAAACATGGGCTTCAGAGCGATAAAGAACTCTTAGAACTTGCCTCAACCCTTGCAGATAAGGTATTTAAAGGGGGTCATTTGGAAGAAGAATTGGTAGAGCAGCAGGCATTACTTACACAATCAAAAGCCCAGCTGACCAAATTAGGCGAAAATCTTTCCAAAAAAAGGCGCTCCATTTTTAACAATTTCAGCAAAGAGATTCAGTCCTTGTTGGGACAGTTAGGTATGGAAAATGCCAAGGTAGAAATTAAGCGAAGCGAGGTTATACCCAATGAGTCCGGTATCGATGACATTGACATTTTATTTTCAGCCAACAAGGGAATACAGCCCCAACCCATTGGTCAGGTGGCTTCAGGAGGGGAATTTTCAAGGTTAATGTTTGCCATTAAATATGTAATGGCTGATAAAATGGCTTTACCTACTTTGATTTTTGATGAAATCGATACGGGTATTTCTGGAGAAATAGCCCTGCAAATGGTCCGAATGATGCAACAAATTGCTGAAAAGCACCAAGTCATTTGCATTAGCCATTTACCACAGGTAGCGGCTAAAGGAGAAAAACACTATTTCGTTTACAAAGACAATAGTGCGCTAAAGACCATTAGTAAAATTAAGCTATTAAACCCTGAAGAAAGATTACTTGAAATTGCTACGATGATTTCCGGGTCAAATCCCTCAGCAACCGCTTTTGAAAATGCAAAAGAATTGCTTAACAAATAGTGGCAGACAAGCGTTTTCTAAAAGCCCTATAGAAAATGTTTTACCCATTATTAGTTAATTTTATAGAATATTATTTAATTGAAGTCAGAAAATCAAAAGAATACAATGCCTGAAAATTTATTAAAAGGAAAAAAAGGAATTATCACTGGTGCGCTAGATGAAAATTCTATCGCTTGGCAAACTGCCTTAAAAGCAAAAGAGCAAGGTGCAAAATTTGTTCTTACCAATGCCCCAATAGCAATGCGAATGGGTGCTATTCAGGAACTAGCAGATATATGTGAAACCATCATAATCCCCGCAGACGCTACTTCCGTAGAAGACATAGAAAAGTTATACGATGAAGCAAAGGAGTATTTGGGTGGAAATTTCGATTTCTTACTTCACTCCATTGGTATGTCACCAAATGTCCGAAAAGGAAGGTCTTATGGTGACCTAAATTATGAATGGGTACAAAAGTCTTATGACGTTTCTGCCACCTCTTTTCACAAAATGCTACAAGTAGCTGAAAAGAAAGACATCCTTAATGAATGGGCTTCCGTAGTTGGATTAAGCTATATTGCTGCAGAAAGGTCTTTTCCATTTTACAGTGACATGTCTGAAGCCAAAGCAATCCTTGAAAGCATAGCCAGGAATTACGGTTTGAGATACGGTAAACTAAAAAATGTTAGGGTTAATACCATTTCCCAATCGCCTACTAAAACAACTGCCGGATCAGGAATCGGAGGATTTGATGATTTCTTTGATTTTGCAGCCTTGGCTTCCCCACTTGGAAATGCCTCTGCTGAAGCATGTGGGGAATACATTATTACACTGTTTTCTGACTTCACCAGAATGGTAACGATGCAAAATTTGTTTCATGATGGAGGGTACTCTACCACAGGTATTACCCAAGACTTGATCGACGCCTATGTAGCAAGTAAAAACAAATAAATTATTGACAAAAAAAAGCCCCTAACTGCTTGCAGAAGCAATTAGGGGCCTTTTTTTATTTGTATCTATTAACTATTGGCGATTTGATCAGCTAACCAATCTCCAACTTCTGAGGTTTTGTAAGCTTTTTCACCTTCGGAAAGGTCTTCAGTTACAATTCCTTTTTCTAGAGAAAGATTGACCACGTCAGAAATGATTTTTGCTTCATCCATCAAATCAAAAGCATATTCAAACATCATGGATGCCGACAAAACAGCTGCCAATGGATTGGCAATGTCTTTACCCGCAGCTTGAGGATAAGAACCATGGATAGGCTCAAAAAGCTTGGTATTAAGCCCTAAGGAAGCCGAAGGCATTAATCCCATAGATCCGCTTATCACAGACGCTTCGTCCGTTAGAATATCTCCAAAAAGGTTTTCTGTAATCAATACATCATATGCTTTAGGCCATTGAACCAAACGCATCGCTACAGCATCAACGAATTCATATTCAACCGTTACTTCAGGATACTCAGGTGCCAAACGCTGAACAGTTTCTCTCCATAGTCTGGAAGTAGCCAAAACATTGGCTTTGTCTACACAGGTTAAAAGTTTTCTCCTTTTCATGGCAAACTCAAAGCCCATTCTCGCCAATCTTTCAATTTCCTCTACAGAATATACGCAGGTATCAAAAGCTTTGGTTCCTTGTTCGTTTCTACCTCTTGGCTCTCCGAAATAAATACCTCCGGTGAGCTCTCTTAGAAAGACCAAATCAGTCCCTTCAATTCTTTCCTTCTTCAATGGTGATTTGTGCAAGAGGGATGGAAAAGTAAATGTAGGACGAACATTAGAAAAAAGTCCTAATTTTTTCCTCATCTCCAATAAACCTTGCTCAGGTCTTACCTTAGCGCTTGGGTCATTGTCAAATCTAGGATCACCAATGGCTCCAAATAGAACAGCATCTGAAGCAAGGCAAACTTCATGAGTAGCATCTGGATAAGGATTACCTACTGCATCTATGGCTGCAGCTCCAGTAATGGCTTCATTAAAAGTAATTGTATGTCCAAATTTCTTAGCGACAGCATTCACTACCTTTACTGCCTGAGCGATTACTTCAGGTCCAATACCATCACCAGGTAATAGGGCTATATTCATTTCCATAAGGATTCTTTTTTTCAGTTTTGTTACTATTTTTGATTTGTTCTATGATATTCAGCATTTTTTCAGTGGCCTTCATGGCCGCTATAGTCTGGTCACTATCCAAACCTTTGGTCTTAAATATTCTCCCATTCAAATCCCAAGTAATTACACATTCCACAAAAGCATCTGTTTTACCCCCCGGAGGTATGCTAATCTGAAAGTCTGTTAACTTAGGAAGCTCCATATCTAAGCCCTTGTATATCTTTTTCAGTGCTTTCATGAAAGAATCATATTGTCCATCGCCTGAAGCATTCTGCTCATAATAATTGCTGAAAATTTTCATTCGCAGCTGAACAGAAGGCTTTAAGCCTTTGGAATGTACCATATGGTACCCGTCGATGACAATGTCTTTATGAATAGAGTTATTTTGCAGCACATCTGAGATGATATAAGGAAGATCCTCTGTGGTAACTCTTTCCTTCTTATCTCCCAGCTCAATGATCTTCTGCGTAACTTTGGTCAACTCATCAGGCTCAAGTGAAATGCCTAACTCTTCCAGGTTTTTTGAAATATTCGCTTTTCCTGATGTTTTGCCTAGTGCATATTTGCGTGTTCTACCGAAACGTTCAGGCAGTAAATCACTAAAATAAAGGTTCTTTTTATTGTCTCCATCTGCATGAACTCCTGCTGTTTGGGTAAACACATTTTCCCCAACAACAGGTTTATTTGCAGGAATTCTCAATCCGGAAAATTGCTCTATCAGTTTACTAATTCTGTAGATTTTATTTTCATTTACATTGAGATGAAAAGAGGTAAAATCCTTAATTACTGCTACTATTGACTCCAAAGGTGCATTTCCTGCCCGCTCACCCAAGCCATTTACAGTGGTATGTATGCCTTTTGCCCCAGTATTGACAGCATGAAGCACATTGGCAACCGAAAGGTCATAATCATTGTGTGCATGGAAATCAAAGTGAACATCGGGAAATTCTGCGCATATCAACTCCATAAATTCCTTCACTTCATCTGGACACAAAAGCCCTAAAGTATCGGGAAGCATTATTCTTTTAACTGGTAATTGAGAAAGGAATTGAATCATTGACATTGCATAATCTCTGGAATTACGCATGCCATTACTCCAATCTTCAAGGTAAACGTTTACTTCAATATCATGCTGGTTGGCATAAGCTATGCATTTTTCTATTTCAGCAAAATGAACTTCCGGCGTTTTCTTTAGCTGGTGGGTGAGGTGATTAAGAGAACCCTTGGTGAGTAAATTCATCACTTTTGCTCCGGCCTCTACCATCCAATCCACAGATTTGGGCGTATCTACAAATCCCAAAACTTCAATGCTATTCAGATAACCTTTTTCCTCAGCCCAATTAGTAATCCGTTTGACACCTTCCAATTCTCCCTCTGAAACCCTGGCTGAAGCTACTTCAATCCGGTCCACCTTTAACTCCTCCAATAAAAGCTTGGCTATTTGAAGCTTTTCTGAAGGAAGAAATGACACCCCTGAGGTTTGCTCTCCATCCCTAAGGGTGGTGTCCATGATTTCTATTGTCTTTTCTCTACTCATTCGCATACCGTTATCCTGACACATTTTCAACTTCGAATCCCAGAGTAGTATTTATTTATTGGCTTCGAATTGTACTATTTCTTCTTTTAAGTTGAGCAGATAATCAATGTCGTCAAACCCATTTAACATGTTGTCCTTTTTGTAGGAATTAATATCAAAGGATTCAGCGTTTCCAGTCGACAAAAGCGTAATGGTTTGCTTTTTAATATCTACTTCAACTTCTACTTCAGGGTTTGCCTCCACTGCCGAAAATAATTCGTCTGCAAATTTAGGAGACACTGTAACTGGTAGAACACCAATATTCAAACAATTGTTTTTAAATATATCAGCGAAGAAACTAGAAACAACACATCGGAATCCATAATCATAAATGGCCCAAACTGCATGTTCACGGCTAGAACCGGAACCGAAGTTCTTTCCGGCCAATAGGATTTTACCTGAATAGGTAGGGTCGTTTAAAACAAAGTCAGCCTTAGGATTTCCTTCATTATCATAACGCCAGTCTCTGAAGAGGTTGTCTCCAAAACCTTCTCTTTCAGTAGCTTTCAAAAACCTGGCCGGAATAATTTGGTCAGTATCTACGTTTTCAGATGAAAGAGGAACTACCCTACTGGTCAAAACTTCAAATTTATCGTATGCCATGGTATTATTTTTCTTGTACTAATTCTTCTATAAAATCTCTAGGGTCTGTAATCTCACCAGTAATGGCCACTGCCGCAACTGTAAGTGGTGAAGCGAGCAATGTCCTACTACCAGGTCCTTGACGTCCTTCAAAGTTTCTATTAGAAGTAGAAACCGCGTATTTCCCTGATGGTATTTTATCATCATTCATCGCCAAACAAGCGGAGCATCCTGGTTGCCTTAACTTAAACCCAGCCTCTTCGAGTGTTTGTACAATACCTTCTTCTATAGCCATTTTCTCTACTTCTCTAGAGCCTGGTACTATCCATGCAGTGATATTATCCGCTTTCTTTTTGCCTTTCACAAATTGAGCTACTGACCTTAAATCCTCAATTCGTCCATTGGTACAACTTCCAACGAAAACATAGTCAATCTTTTTACCTTGTAGAGACTCCCCAGGCTTAAACCCCATATAATCCAAGGATTTAATATAAGATTTATTCTGACTGTCATTCATCCCCTCTGTAGTTGGGATATTGCCTTTTACCTTTACTCCCATTCCTGGGTTGGTACCGTAGGTGATCATTGGTTCGATGTCTTCTGCCTTGTAATGGTATTCTAAATCGAATACAGTACCTTCATCTGTTTTAAGCGTTTTCCAATGCGCAACTGCTTTGTCCCACTCTTCACCTTTAGGAGAATATTGCTTGCCTTTCAAGTATTCAAAGGTAGTTTCGTCAGGAGCTATCAAACCACCTCTGGCGCCCATCTCTATACTCATGTTACAGATGGTCATTCTGGCTTCCATGCTTAATGCTGTGATGGCACTTCCTGCATATTCAATAAAATATCCAGTTCCACCACTTGCAGAAATCTGTGCAATGATGTATAAAATAATATCTTTAGAGGTAATGCCTTTACCAAGCTCACCATCTACGGTAATACGCATCTTCTTGGCTTTTGCTTGCATGATACATTGCGTTGCAAACACCATTTCTACTTCTGAAGTACCAATACCAAATGCGATGGTACCGAAAGCCCCATGCGTAGAAGTATGGCTATCTCCACATACAATCGTCATTCCTGGCTGGGTGATACCAAGCTCGGGTCCGATTACATGGACGATACCATGATGATCTGTTCCAAGATCATGAAGTTCCACTCCATGTCTCTTACAATTTTCCCTTAACCTTTCAACTTGCATTCGGGAAAGTTGGTCCTTGATTGTCTTGTCCTGATCGATAGTGGGTACGTTATGATCAGGAGTAGCTACCGTCCTTTCTGGAAACATTACCTTATTGCCTCTTTTTTCAAGGTTTAGGAATGCCACCGGGCTTGTTACTTCGTGGATAAAATGCTTATCTATGAAAAACACATCCGGACCATCTGGGATAGACTGGATCACATGTGCATCCCAAATCTTATCAAATAATGATTTCTTCTCCATTATATTTAGCTTTTCGTCAATTTAATTGACAGGTAATTTATTTAAAGCATCTATGAATGCTTTGGCCGAAGCCAATACTATATCTGTTTCAGACCCAAAACCGTGATAGGGCCGTTCTTTGTGCATCAATCTCATATGTACTTTGCATACATCATCGCTTCCTTTGGTAATGGCTTGAATCAGAAATTCATCCAAGATCACCGTCTGAGGGATAAGCTTTTTAATTGATTTTATTACAGCATCTACGGGGCCATTTCCATCGGCTTCACTCTCTTTTTGTTCTTCACCTATGGCAAGAACTACTTTGGCGTGGCCACCTTTGCCTTCACTTCCTTCATAATAAACATCCTTCATTTCTATAAAAAAAGAATTTTCCAGGTGTTCACCCAATAAGGATAAAAGGTCTTTTCTTCCTATGTCCCTCTTTGAATCCGCAAGAATCAAAAACGCCTCATAGATTTCATCCAACTTTTCCTTTTCGAATTCAAAACCTAATAGCTTGAGGTGATGCTTCAAGGCTGCTCTTCCACTTCTAGCAGTAAGTACTATGGATGATTCTTCAACCCCAACATCTTTAGGATCGATAATTTCGTAATTCTCCCTGTTTTTCAAGACCCCGTCTTGGTGAATTCCTGAAGAATGGGCAAATGCATTTCTACCTACAATAGCCTTATTTGGCTGTATAGGCATGTTCATTAATTTGGAAATAATTCTACTTGTCTCATAGATTTTAGGGGTGTTGATTCCAGTATAAACAGGAACCTCTTTATGGCTTTTTATAGCCATTACCACTTCCTCCAACGAGGTATTTCCGGCACGTTCTCCAATGCCATTCATTGTCACTTCCACTTGCCTTGCTCCATTCATGACGCCGGCAAGACTATTGGCGGTGGCCAATCCAAGATCATTGTGACAGTGGGTAGACAGAATGGCGCTGTCTATATTGGATACATTTTCTTTTAAGAAGCGAATGATATTGCCATATTGTTCGGGAAGGCAATATCCTGTAGTATCAGGGATATTGATAACCGTAGCTCCGGCCTTAATGACCGCCTCAACTATTTTAGCAAGAAATTCCGGTTCGGCTCTTCCAGCATCTTCAGCATAAAATTCTACTTCACCTACAAGATTTCTTGCAAATTTTACTGCCCTTATGGCTTTCTCCAAGACGGCATCAGGAGTACTTCTAAATTTATGCTCAATATGGTATCCTGACACACCTATACCAGTGTGTATTCTACTCTTTTTGGCAAATTTTAACGCCTCAGCAGCTACCTCTATGTCTTTCTCGACTGCTCTGGAAAGTGCACAGATAATAGGTTCTTCTACTGCCTTTGATATTTCCACAACAGAATTGAAATCCCCAGGGCTGGATATAGGGAATCCAGCCTCAAGGATATCAACTCCCAATGCTTCCAAAGCCTTGGCTACTACAATTTTTTCCCTGGTATCGAGTTGACAACCCGGTACCTGTTCACCATCCCTAAGAGTGGTATCAAATATCCAAAGCTTTTCTGACATTGCTATTTTTTAATTGTTTTCTGGTCTTAATTTACGGACAGTTGCTCCTGCCTGCCACATTTCAGAATCTCTCAATTCTTTCAATTCTGCTTCCAATTTCACTCTGTAATCCTCTTTACTGTTGGACTCAATAGACTTGGTAGCTTCTTTTCCTGTTTTTACACTATTGTATAGATCTTCAAATACAGGCTTGGTAGCATCTCTGAAAGGTTTCCACCAATCTAATGCTCCTCTTTGGGCTGTAGTAGAACAGTTTGCATACATCCAGTCCATTCCATTTTCAGCTACTAATGGCATCAAACTTTGAGTCAATTCTTCAACAGTCTCATTGAATGCCTCAGAAGGAGTATGACCATTTGCTCTTAATACTTCGTATTGAGCTGCAAATATACCCTGAATAGCACCCATAAGTGTTCCTCTTTCTCCTGTAAGATCTGAAGTAACCTCTTTGTAGAAATCTGTCTCGAACAAGTAACCTGAACCTACACCAATTCCCAAAGCTACTACTCTGTCTTTCGCTTTTCCCGTTGCATCCTGGAAAATCGCATAGGAGGAGTTCAAACCTCTTCCTTCAACAAACATTCTCCTCAATGAAGTTCCTGAACCTTTTGGTGCTACCAAAATCACATCAACATCAGCTGGTGGGACGATACCTGTTTGGTCTTTATAAGTTACCCCAAAACCATGAGAAAAGTAAAGTGCTTTTCCAGGAGTCAAATGTTTTTTAACTGTTGGCCATAAGGCAATTTGTCCGGCATCAGACAACAAGAATTGAAGAATCGTTCCTTTTTCGCAGGCTTCTTCCAACTCAAAAAGTGTTTCACCGGGCACCCATCCGTCAGCAATGGCTTTGTCCCATGTTTTAGAACCTTTACGCTGTCCAACAATAACATTAAAACCATTGTCTTTTAGGTTTAAAGCCTGTCCTGGACCTTGTACTCCGTATCCTAATACGGCAATTACTTCTTCCTTTAAGACTTCCTTGGCTTTTTCAAGAGGAAATTCTTCTCTTGTTACTACGTTTTCTTCAACTGTACCGAACTTCAGTTTCATAACTATAAATTAAAATTGATTTTAAATTGGTATTATAAATATTTATCAATGCTCACCATTGGCTTGGCCACAGCTACCCTGCCCGACCTCACAAACTCCAGAACATTAAAATCTTTTAACACTTCCAGCAAATCTTGCGTGTCTTTTTTGTGACCTGTCATTTCAATGACCACAAAACCTTTTTCTGCTGAAATTATCTTTGCATTGTATTGGCGTATTACCACTTCCAAACCTGCATCTATGCTTTCAATTGGAATCTTATACAAAGCGATTTCCTGAAAAACCATTTCGTCATCGATGTAATAAAATGCCTTGATAACATCGATGATTTTTTCAATTTGTCTGGACAACTGAATGATTTGTGCTTCAGTTGTATTTACCTCTATAGTGATCCGGTAAATACCCTCTTCTCTACTTTCTGAAGCAGTAAAACCATCAATATTAATCCCTCTACGCGTAAAGATCAAAGTAATCCTACTGAGTATGCCTATGAAATTTTCTGTAAAAACAGAAATTGTATATCTTCTTTTCATCTGAGTTATTTAAGTCTAACTTCTTCAACAGAACTACCTGTAGCAATCATGGGGAAAACATTGTCCTCTTTTTCTACTTTTACCTCAAGAAAATAGGGTCCATCATGTACAAACATTTCAGCCACAGCCTGACGCAAATCAGCTCTTTCATCTACTTTTTGCACCTTAAAATTATATGCTTCGGCGATTTTAATAAAGTCAGGATTGTCCAACTCCGTAAAAGAATAGCGTTTGTCAAAAAACAATTGCTGCCACTGCCTAACCATACCCAAGAAGTTGTTATTAAGCAATACCACCTTTACAGGTGCTTTGGTTTGCATAATCGTCCCTAGCTCTTGGATCGTCATTTGGATTCCTCCGTCACCTACCACACATATTACCTCTCGACTGTAATCGTGGAGTTGTGCACCTAGGGCTGCCGGAAGGGCAAATCCCATGGTTCCTAGTCCACCTGATGTTACCTGAGTCCTGGTGGTTTTATAATTAAAATACCTCCAAGCCACCATTTGGTGTTGCCCAACATCGGTTACCAATATAGCGTCATCGGCCTTAAATTCATTGATATGACGGATAACCTCTCCCATCGTCAACCCTATTTTGGTTGGGGAAATGTCATTGCCTACTACCACTCTTTTTTCTTCCGCTTCAAGCACCCTGAATTGTTTGATCCATTCTGGGTGTTCTTTATTCTCTACTTTTTCAGTAAGTTTTTCCAAACTGACCTTACAGTCACCTAAAACTGGTACATCTGCCTTTACAATCTTATCGATTTCGGCAGGATCCAATTCCAGGTGTATCACCTTGGCTTGTTTGGCATAACGCTTAACATCTCCCGTTACACGATCATCAAAGCGCATTCCTACGCTGATTAGAACATCACATTTATTGGTAAGCAAGTTGGGCGCATAGTTTCCATGCATCCCCAATTTCCCCACGTAATTGGGATGATCCTCTGATAGGGCACCTGTTCCCAACAAAGTACAGGCAGCAGGTATTCCCGTTTTATCCAAAAATGCTTTTAACTGGCTTTCCGCCTTTCCCAATACTACTCCCTGACCATATAATAAATAAGGTCTTTTGGCTTTATTGATAAGTGCTGCTGCCTCCTCGATCACAGTGTCCGGCACCTTAGGATAAGGACGGTAAGAACGAATATTTAAGCAAGGGACGTAATTGAAATCCCCTAAGGCTACCTGAGCATCCTTGGTTATGTCTATTAAAACTGGTCCGGGTCGACCCGATCTGGCGATATGGAAGCCTTTGGCAATCGCTGGTGCGATATCCTCCACTCTCCTCACCTGTATATTCCATTTGGTAGCAGGCATAGAAATACCAACTACGTCAGTTTCCTGAAAAGCATCTGTACCCAACAGTGGTGACAGCACCTGACCTGTGATACAGACCAGAGGGGTGCTATCAATCAAGGCATCAGCCATGCCAGTAATTAAATTGGTTGCTCCAGGACCAGAGGTGGCGATACAAACCCCTACTTTTCCGGAAACTCTTGCATATCCTTGAGCAGCATGAATTGCACCCTGCTCGTGTCGGGTCAGGATATGCTGGATTTGATCCATATAATCATAGAGTGCATCATACACCGGCATGATAGCCCCACCTGGGTAGCCAAAAATAAATTTGGCATTTTCTGCTACCAGGGATTTGATTACAATTTCTGCGCCTCTTATTTGCGAATCATTCATAGTCGTTAATCTTTATCTGTCACGCATCCTTCAGATGCGGTAGAAACTAACTGAGAATACTTTTTTAACGTTCCGTTTAAATGGCTCAAGTCTTTATTTACCCAGGTTTTCTTTCTCTCTGCAAATGTTTCATCAGAAACATCACAGCTTATTTCGAGCGTCTCACCATTAATGGTAACCTTGTCACCGTTTTGTAAAAGCCCTATTGGACCACCTGTATATGCTTCCGGCGTAACATGTCCTACTACGAACCCATGCGTGCCTCCTGAAAATCTTCCATCTGTAATGAGCGCAACATCAGCTCCCAATCCTGCTCCAATAATAATAGAAGTAGGCTTAAGCATTTCGGGCATTCCTGGTCCTCCTTTTGGGCCCACATACCTGATGACGACGACATCTCCCTTTTTAACTTCCATGTTTTTCATGGCATCATTGGCTTCCTGTTCTGAGTTATACACTTTGGCAGGACCAGTAAAGGAAACACCTTCTTTTCCGGATATTTTTGCCACTGAACCTTCTGGAGCAAGGTTTCCTGTCAAAATACACAGGTGACCTGTTGCTTTTACGGGTGCTTCTATTGGATTGATGACATTGCCTTTTTCTGCTCTTATTGGAGCAATATCGGCCAGGTTTTCAGCTATGGTTTTGCCGGTTACTGTCAGACAGTCACCATGCAATAAGCCATTGTCCAATAGATACCTCATAAATGCTGGTAAACCTCCTTGCTCGTGAAGGTCCTCCATCATGTATTTACCACTTGGTTTAAAATCACCCAAAACAGGTGTAGTGGCATTTATTTTTTTGAAATCTTCAAGTCCGAAATCAATACCAGCAGTCCTGGCAATCGCCAATAGGTGAAGAACTGCATTGGTGCTACCAGCTAGTGCAACTACCACCCTTACTGCATTTTCTAAACTTTTCTTGGTTACGATATCTCTTGGTTTCAAATCCATGGCCAATAAATTGGCTATAAACCCACCAACCGCTTCACATTCAGCAGCTTTCTCTTGTGAATTGGCAGGGTTTGAGGCACTATAGGGCAATGAAAGCCCCATCGCTTCTATAGCAGAAGACATGGTGTTGGCGGTATACATACCTCCACATGCTCCAGCTCCTGGGCAAGCATTTTTTATTACTCCTGTATAATCTTCGTCAGAAATTTCGTTATTGATACGTTTTCCGTATGCTTCAAAGGCAGAAACAATATTTAGTTTTTCTCCTTTGTATTTACCAGACCTGATGGTACCACCATAGACCAATATAGAAGGCCTATTCACACGTAACATCCCCATGACAGCACCAGGCATGTTTTTGTCACAGCCAGCGACTGCTACTATACCGTCAAATGAATGACCTAAAATGAATGATTCTATGGAATCAGCTATGATCTCTCTGGAAGGCAAGCTATAACGCATGCCAGACGTACCCATTGAGATTCCATCACTAATTCCTATTGTATTAAAGACCAATCCAGTAAGCTTTGAAGCTATTGTAGAAGCCTTAATGGCTCTTGCAAAGTCATTAAGGTGCATGTTACAAGGGTTACTCTCATAGCCACAACTAGCCACCCCAACAAAAGGCTGCTTCATCTCTTCATCCGTCAAGCCTGTTGCGTACAACATGGCCATAGAAGCCGGATTCTCTTGATTATCACTTACCTCCCAACTATTTTTTTTCGAATTGCTCATTATAACTCTATTATTTTTAACAACTGGCTTATAAAAAAAAGTGCTTCACTCGAATGAAGCACTTTGATTGATTTTTTCTATTGGCAATAGATCAGCGCTTCATCACTTACTAAATGATAATGACAATTAGGACGACAAGGCTGACAACTATTAACATATCTCTTTTGGAGTATCTCTTTTGACTTTATTTTGTACTATTATAATGCAATATTAAAACCTCTAATCCATACTTACAATATTTTAATTCTTTTTTTAATTTATGAAAAATAAGAAAATAATGTAAATGAATTTAATTAAAAAATTAAAGTTTATTATTACAGATAATAGGCAATTTTATTTTTAAAATTTAATTATGACGAAAAAATTCAAAATTTTATTCTGATGCAAACTTTTGTTAATTTTTTGGTAAAAAAACTGTGTTTCAGGACATCCTTACCAACTTTAAACTTTAGTGAGCTTTTATCCATTTAAATGATTTAAAAAGCTTCCTAGAAAATCCGCACCTTTGTTTTACTTTTAGGGATTAAAGCTATACAAATATGATCGTTTTTCCCAATGCAAAAATCAATCTTGGATTACATGTGCTCAGAAAGAGAACAGATGGATACCATGACATCGATACTTGCATGTACCCCATACCATTAAAGGAAGCTTTGGAAATCATTCCCTCCCCATCCTTTTCTTTTACCCATAGCGGAATACCAATCCCTGGCACGGCTGAACACAACCTAATCGTGAAGGCTTTCCAATTACTTTTAACGGATTTTCCGAAAATTACGGCAGTGGCTGCCCACCTCCACAAACACATCCCAATAGGTGCCGGATTAGGTGGAGGATCAGCTGATGCAGCTTTTGCATTAAAACTTTTAAACAAACTATTCTCTTTAGGCTTAACCCAAAAACAGCTTGAAGATTATGCCTCCCAATTGGGGAGTGATTGCCCATTTTTTGTGCAAAATAAAGCGCAAATGGCAACAGGTAGGGGTGAAAAGCTTGAATCAATTTCTATTGACCTGTCGGGAACTTGGATTTACTTAATTCATCCAGGCATCCATATTGGCACCAAAGAGGCTTATGCAGGCATCAAACCCTCAGAAAGGGACTTGGACCTGAAAGAAATTCTTGCAGATCCATCTTCCTGGAAGTCCCAACTTGTTAACGATTTCGAAAAGGGGATTTTCTCCAATTACCCAGAAATTGCTAGCATAAAGTCAAAATTATACAATGCCGGCGCTTGGTATGCTGCCATGTCTGGCTCCGGATCTGCGGTATTTGGACTGTTCAAGGATCGGCCGGAAGAAATTAAATTCCCAGAACACTATTTTCTTTTTTCCGAAAACCTGGCTTAAAACAAAATTGGCTATTTGCTATTTCCCTACTTCAAGTAATCGCATAGTAATAGCCCTTGCATCTCAGGGTTTAATGTATCTTCCTTATGGTTCTGGCTACCCTCCTCTTTTGGACAAAACGAATCATGGGGTACATACAGACGGAAGCCAAAATGATCAAGGTTCCTAAATAAAATTCAGCTGTCATTTTTTCTTTTTCTCCGAAGATGATAAAGGCAAGCAGAATCCCATATACAGGTTCCATATTTACCGTCAGGTTAACAGCAAAAGCGGATATCCGTTTCATGAGTTTGACAGACAAGGTAAAAGCAATGACGGTACAAACCTGTGAAAGGACTAATAACCAAAACCAATCCATCCCCTGTGGCTGCCAGGAAAAACCTTCAGTAGTAAACCAGTAAGCGTAAAATGGAATAAAACCTGCAGTCAGCAAAAAGGCCCCCACCATTTCATAAAAAGTGATAATAAAGGGGCTGTGGCTTTTGGTCAGCCTTCCATTTATCACGGTAAAGCATGCACTTAATAAAGCAGAAGTAACGGCCAGAAAAATCCCAAGACTGTAGCCAGACTCAAACTTAAATATCACTATCAAACCAATAATTACTACCAACCCAAGCATTACTTCGTACCATTTCACAGGTTGCCTGTTGACCATTGGCTCAATGAGTGCAGTCCAAAGCGAACAAGTGGCCATTCCCGCCAGACAAACGGATGCAGTAGAGACCTGTGCTGCCCAAAAAAACAGTATCCAATGTGCTCCAATCAAACCTCCAGTAAGTAGAAACTTAAGCAGGGCATTTCCATTAATTTTTAGAGGCTGCCTTCTAAATTTTAGCAGCAGGAGAAGTCCTATGCTGGCAAGGAGGGTTCGGTAGAAAACAATCTCAACCGCTGGAAGACTTATCAATAAACCTAGAATAGCAGTAAATCCCCAGATAAGAACGACCAGATGGAGCCATAAATAATCTTTTACCATAACGGAAAATTATCGGGGGACGGTTTTGTAAAGTACCAGTCCAGTAAGTCCAAAAACAATATTAGGTATCCATACTGCCAAGATTGGATAAGCAGTACCCGCTTCAGCAAATGTCCTTGAAAGTAAAAAAAGTATGATGTACACAAAGGCCAGCATAAAGCCCAGTGCTATTTTAAAACCTGAGCCCCCTCTTGTTTTCTTCGCAGATACAATTACTCCGATGAAAGTAAGTAGAATCGCTGCAAATGGAGACATAAAGCGAACGTACTTTTCAATCTTGTAAAAACTAATATTGTCCGCTCCTCTCTCTTCAAGAATAATAATCTGCTCGGATAGTTCGGGGAGCTTTAAGGTTTCATGATGATTGAGGGGTAAATCAAAATCGGCAGGGGTAATGGATAAAGTGGTATCCATAGCGTCACCCGTCGTCCAGGTCTCCCCCATTTCATTAAATTCTCTCAACCTCCAATCCCGAGCATTCCAAACATTTTTGGCTGTGTCCCAAACGATTCTTTCTGCAGAGAATTTAGAAATGAGTTTTCCTTCCTGAATATACTCCAAGGTAAAATCATGCCCTTGATCGACAGAGGTAAAATACCTGCGCATATAGGCATACAAATCAGGAGCTACCTTTATATGAATATTCTGTTGGTCTTGTTCCTGTTGTTTGTCCAGGTATTCCACCCTGAATTGAGAAACTCCCGCAGTGGCTACAGGCAATACCCATCCGTTAAGCAAAAAACTAATCACCGCAATTAAAATCGAAGACATTATAAAAGGCACCAACATTCTCAAAAAACTAACGCCACTACTGAGAATCGCAATGATCTCTGTTCTTCCCGCCATTTTAGACGTAATAAAAATGACCGAAATAAATACCGTAATTGGCGTAAGTAAATTGTTTAAGTAAAGACCATAATTAAGCATATACTGCAAAATTTCAGTAGCAGGAACATCGTTTCGGATATAGGTATCATTTTTTTCGGTGAAATCAAGCACCAATACGACCAAAATCAACATCATGACCACAAACAAATAGGTCTTGAGGAAATCTTTAATGATTAATTTATCCAATAGTTTCATACCAACTGGTCTTTCTCTTTTGTATCAAATGAAACGGCTGCACTAGCAAAATCCTTATAATCTTCTGCTAACTTTTTCTACCATTGCATTTTTCCAGGTGGTAAAATCACCGGCCTGTATGTGTTCTCTGGCTTGCGTCACCAACCAAAGATAGAAGGATAAATTGTGAATACTTGCAATCTGTGCTGCCAGCATTTCCTTACTTATCGTCAGGTGTCTAAGATATGCTTTGGAGTAAAAATTACTCACATGAGAATGGAAGCCACTGTCAAGAGGTGAATAATCCATTTTCCACCTTTCATTTCGGATATTAATAATACCCTCAGAGGTGAAAAGCATACCATTCCTAGCATTTCTTGTTGGCATTACGCAATCAAACATGTCTATACCCAATGCTATTCCCTCCAAAATATTAGCAGGAGTACCCACTCCCATAAGGTACCTTGGCTTGTCCTCTGGAAGTATATCTGTGACCAGATCTGTCATTTCATACATCATCTCAGCAGGCTCTCCAACAGACAAGCCGCCAATGGCATTACCTTCCCTATCTTGGTCACTAACAAAACGTGCTGCATCCAATCTCAAATCTTTGAAAGTACTCCCTTGAACAATTGGGAATAAAGCTTGGCTGTAACCATATTTTCCAGCACTGTTATCAAACTGATCTATACACCTTTTTAGCCACCTGTGCGTAAGGTGCATGGAATTCTTAGCATAACTCCAATCACAAGGATAAGGGGTACATTCATCAAAAGCCATAATTATATCAGCACCAATAGTACGCTGAATGTCCATTACTGATTCAGGGGTAAAGTGATGCTTTGAACCATCAATATGGGATTTAAAGACCACCCCTTCTTCTTTTATTTTTCTGTTCCCCTCGAGCGAAAAAACCTGATAGCCACCACTGTCTGTAAGTACAGGACTTGACCAACCCATGAATTTATGTAATCCTCCAGCTTTTTCAAGCACTTCCAGTCCAGGCCGAAGATAAAGATGATAAGTATTGCCTAGAATAATTTGAGCTTTCACGTCATAGGTTAATTCCCTTTGGTGAACGGCCTTAACCGAACCTGCAGTCCCCACGGGCATAAATATAGGTGTTTGGATCAGTCCGTGATCTGTTTGAATTTCACCGGCTCGAGCTTTCGAGTGTTGATCCTTACTTTCAAGTTTAAATTTCATTCCTCCCTTTCATTGAAAAATCCCCCATTTACTGATTATATTTGAATCCGAAATAGGCGATAGTTATTTTAGTATGCATTAAAATTATTTCAGAATCAGTCAATAGTTGTAATTTTTGACCTCAAATATGGCCATCCCATGATTTAGTCTTCAACTCTACTGGCTTCTTAATAATACGAACACGCATTGTACAGCTCATGGCCATTTACAATTGGAACACAAAAATAACCGCAATTAAACAAATATTTGAGATTTTTGAATTAATCTTAAAGAACGGACAGTAGGTGCAAATATGGAAAACACATTATGGTGGATATTTTTTTTAGCTTCAGGCGTGCAGTTTACCTATTTGATGGTAGTTTTTGGCAGGTTTGTTTTTTTTCACAAACATGAACAGGAAGCTGAACAGAACAGTAATCTCAGCGGGGTTTCAATAATTATAGCCGCTAAAAATGAAGCTGCGCATTTGCAAGACCTTGTGCCTTTACTTATGCAACAAGACTATCCTGAATTTGAAGTGCTAATCGTGAATGATTGTTCCACTGACGATTCAGAAGACATGTTGAGATCTCTTGCTGAAATATACAGCAAATTGAGGATTGTGAATGTCAGGTATACTCCGGATCATGTAACAGCCAAGAAATACGCCCTTACGCTGGGCATAAAGGTATCCAAATACGATACTATCCTGCTTACCGATGCCGACTGCAGACCTGTTTCCCCACATTGGATCAGGAGAATGTCCACTCCTGTACGTAATGAAGGCAAAACTTTTGCCCTCGGACATGGGTCCTACCTGGCACTCCCTGGATTATTGAATAAAATCATTCAGTATGAAACCCTTTTCACAGCCATTTATTACTTTTCATTTGGATATTGGAAAGCTCCATTTATGGGAGTAGGAAGAAATCTCTGTTATAAGAAAAGTTTTTTCATGGAAAAGAAAGCATTTAATTCAATTTGGCACATTGAGGGGGGGGATGATGATCTTTTTGTGAATCGTTACGCTACAGCAGAAAACACTGCCATAGTCGCTCATCCAGAGAGCATAACCATTTCTCAGCCGAAGACAAGTTTCAAAACTTATTTCACCCAAAAGAAGCGGCATTACCATGCTGGGAAATATTATCGCAATAAAGACAAACTAAAACTGGGCTTGTATTCGTTAAGTCATTTGGTATTCTGGCTTTCCGCAGCAGGAATTGTAATTCTTGAAAGCACCTGGGAACCAATTGCCCTTGTATTGGGGTTAGTTTTTGCAAGGGCCATGCTGCAATATTTAATAATTCATAAGGCAAGAAAAAAATTAGAGGGGACTGGTAAGGTAATTTGGACTTTATTTTTTGATTTGATGTACATGATTTATTTTTGGACCTTAGGAACAAAAGGTTATCTGTCAAAAACAGTTAAATGGAAATAAAGGAAAGAAGTTTTTCAGATAAAGCGTTAGAAGATTTTGAATTGATCGACAAAGCGGTCAATGATAAAGACCAGCAGGCGTATGCTTCGCTCATGAAGCGGTACAAGAAAGCGGTATACTTTATGATTCTTAAAATGATTAGAGGTACTGACGACGCAGAAGATCTTACCATGGAAGCCTTTGCCAAGGCATTCAAAAATCTCCACAAATTTAAAAAAGACTATACATTTAGTACTTGGCTTTTTAGAATTGCTACTAACAATACCATCGATTTTATCCGTAAAAAGAAACTCAAGACCATGAGTTTGAACAACACCATGACAGACGACGGTGGAAATGCGGTAAATATAGATGTGGAAGATGATGACAACAATCCTCAGGACGAATTCATCAAAACCCAGAGGAAAGAGATGGTGCGTATTTTTGTCGACAAGTTACCTGCAAAATACCGAAAACTGGTTAAACTAAGGTATTTTGATGAATTGTCTTATGATGAAATTGCTGTGGAACTTGACAAACCTTTAGGAACGGTAAAAGCACAACTTCACCGATCAAGAGAACTATTATACGAAATTGCTAAGGGCAAAAATAAACATATTTAATTGATGAATGCAGACCATAAGCTGATCCAACATTATTTTCCAGAATTGAATGTCCTACAAATGGATCAATTTAAGCGCATGGGAGACCTTTACATGGATTGGAACAGTAAGATCAATGTCATCAGCCGAAAGGACATGGAAAGTTTTTACATTCACCATGTACTGCATTCTTTAGGTGTTGCTAAATTACTTTCTTTCGAGCCCGGTACTAAAATTCTTGATATCGGTACGGGTGGAGGATTCCCTGGAATCCCTCTTGCCATCTTATTCCCTGAAGCACAATTTCACCTGGTAGATTCTATAGGCAAAAAAATAACTGTAGTGAAGGATGTGGTCAAGCAATTGGGTTTAAAAAATGTAGAGCCACAACAAGTGCGTGCAGAAAGTCTTGAAGACAGGAAGTATCATTTCATCATCAGCCGAGCGGTTACACAGATGGAGAAATTCTATCCATGGATCAAAAATAAATTCAGAAAAGAGGACGTTCATGAGGAATTTCAAAATGGAGTCTTTTACCTAAAAGGTGGGGATGTCGATGAGGAATTGGAAGCATTGCATCTTAATTATGTAAGCTACCATCTCGAAGATTACTTTACTGAACCATTCTTTGAAACCAAAAAGGTGGTTTACCTACCTTATGAAGGCAAAAAGTAAGTTGAACTGACAGAAGCAACTCTGAAGTTATCTCTACTCAGATCAATCTTGATTTTTTTTTTAAGCCAAAATTAATGATCTATCCCCTTACTGTGTAAATCTTTAAGGAAACTGAATTACAAAAAAATAACCCAAGACTGGTCATTTACTACCTGCCTTGGGTTATAATAACAATAAGAAATTTTCCTATCTCACCAATACCACTTCAATATTGGTTTCACTAACGGTAAGTCCATCTTCTTGCAAACGCTCAAAATCTGAGACTTCAATTTCACCTGAGAGTCTCAGTATATTATCTGAATAGTCTATAACTTCAAGTATCACCGCTTCTTCATTGTCGGTGATTACCAATTGATCACCCACCAACTCCCAGGTGCCGGAGAAAATTTCCACGCCTTGGACAGGTATTTTCTCATTTTGAAGTGTAAAGCCAAGTGCTATTAAATCGACGTCGAAAACGAAGCTCCCGGCAGCAGTAACCAGTTGATCCATGTCACCAAAATCTAGGGTCATGTCATAATTTTCTCCATTCCCCTTAATACTTACGGGAACTGAAGCCCCAGACACTGAAACAACACCTCTACCACTCAACGTAGCTTCTTCTAAGTGCCACTCTTCCTTTGCCAACTCTAAGGCTGGCTTTTCTTCTTCAGTAGTCGTTTTACAACCCCAAATCAACAAAAGCAGCATCAAAAAGAGAATAGACAAAGACTTTTTCATGGAAAATATTATTTCTTTTTGTAGGTAATTTTAACAGGTACACCCGTAAAATCAAAATTTTCCCTTAACCTATTTTCAAGGAATCGAGTATATGGTGATTTAATGTATTGTGGCAAGTTACAGAAAAAAGCAATCACCGGATTTTTGGTCGGCAATTGTGTAATGTATTTAATTTTAATGTATTTCCCTTTATTTGCCGGTGGTGGATATTTTTCAATTTCTGGCAACAATACTTCATTCAGCTTGGAAGTAGAAACCTTGCGTTGTTTATTTTCATAAACCTGCATGGCCAACTCCATGGCTTGAAAAATTCTTTGCTTTGTAAGAGCAGAAATAAATATGATTGGGATCCACTTATTTTCACCCAGCTTATCTGTCATATTGTCCTTAAATGCCTGCATGGTTTTGTGGTCCTTTTCTACCAAATCCCACTTGTTGACCATAATCATCATCCCCTTATTGTTTTTAATGGCAAGGGAGATAAGATTAACATCCTGCGCTTCAAGGCCACGGGTAGCATCTACCATGATTATGACCACGTCAGAATCTTCCAGCGTTCTCAAAGAGCGCATCACTGAGTAAAACTCTATGTCTTCTTTTACTTTGGCCTTCTTACGGATTCCTGCCGTATCGGTAAGGATATAGTCCTTGCCATAAAGCTGGTAACGCGTGTGGATGGCATCTCTGGTCGTTCCTGCCTCATCCGTTACTATTGACCGCTCCTTACCAATTAATGCATTTAGAAAGGACGATTTCCCTACATTTGGTCTACCTAGGATAGCCAGTTTTGGTATTCCTTCATCTGGATCTTTTTCTCCCTCATCAGGGAATTTCTGTACCACCTCATCCAGCAAATCACCGATACCACTTCCGCTGGTCGCGGTAATTGGATAAATGATTTCTTCACCTATGCCCAAAGCATAGAATTCATTGGCCATTAAAAGGTCGTCAAGGTTATCCGCTTTATTGGCAACCATAAATATGGGCTTGTCTGTGCCTCTCAACTCTTTAGCGAAATCGGCATCCAGATCAGTAAGACCTACCATACAGTCTACGACAAATAAGATAACGGATGCCTCTTCTATGGCTAGCTTAACCTGCTTGCGAATTTCCTTTTCGAAAATATCTTCGGACCCAATCACATATCCGCCAGTATCAATGACGGAGAAAAACTTTCCTGCCCATTGCGCGTGGCCATAATGCCTATCCCTGGTGACACCACTAAGGTTGTCTTCAATGGCTTTTCGCTCTTCTACCAGTCGGTTAAAAAGCGTGGATTTACCCACATTAGGTCTCCCTACAATTGCTACTATATTGGCCATAATATTATCTTTTATTGGTCGTAACCAAACTTTTTCAATTTGTTTTTATTCTTTCTCCAGTTGTCTTCTACTTTCACAAAAGTTTCCAGAAAAACTTTTTTTCCAAAAAATTTCTCCATTTCAATCCTGGCTTGGGTACCTACTCTTTTCAATGCTTTGCCCTTGTCTCCGATGATAATACCTTTTTGACTATCTCTTTCCACATAAATCACTGCTCTCATGCGGAGCAATTGATCGGTTTCTTCAAAGTCTTCTATACGAACCTCTGTACTATAGGGTATTTCTTTTTTGTATTGGTTAAAGATTTTTTCTCTTATGATTTCGGAAGCAAAGAAACGTTCAGGGCGGTCACTTAGTTCTTCTTTATCATAAAATGGGGGATGCAAAGGCAAGCGATCTAAGATTTCTTGCATTATCTTTTGAAGGTTGAAACTTTCCAATGCTGAAACCGGAATAACCACATCTGCTTTTATTCTTTCAGTCCAGTATTTCGTTACCTCAGCAAGTTTTTCTTCCTTATTTAAGTCAATTTTATTGATGACAAGTAATATAGGCACTCCTGCCGCATTTACCTTTTCGATAATGTCTTCAATTTCTTCATCGCTTTCAAATAGATCTGTCACAAAAACGATTACATCAGCATCTTCTAGGGATAGATGTACAAAACCCATCATGCTTTTGTGCAGTTCGTATTTTGGTTTCAACATGCCGGGAGTATCGGAAAAAACGATCTGGTATTCCGGTTCATTCATAATTCCCAAAATCCTATGACGAGTAGTCTGGGCTTTGGAAGAAATGATAGAAAGCTTTTCTCCAAGCAGGGCATTCATCAAAGTAGATTTACCCACATTAGGCTTACCTATGATATTAATAAAGCCTGCTTTATGCATATTTTCTGGCATGGTCTCAGATTTTTTTTACAAAGGTACTTGATTTTTGAGAATATGTCCTTACCTTTGTATCACAATAACGGATAAGGCAGCAAAAAACGTTTAAAACCTTATCATTTTCAAAAGCGATTTTATTCAATATAAAGATATATCGCGGGATGGAGCAGTTGGTAGCTCGTTGGGCTCATAACCCAAAGGTCACAGGTTCGAGTCCTGTTCCCGCTACTAGAAACCCCTTATACGTCAAGTATTTGGGGTTTTCTTTTTTTGGGGGCTATTTATATCGATCGGTTAGGTGCCGAGATTTTTATTTTTGATAATGCGAAGCCATCCAAATTCTTTTTCTCGGAAAGGCGCAAAGTTCCTTGGGGATACTTTATTGTACTTTGTGAAAAAACCTATGTGAGGTTTACCTGAGATATGGAGGCAAGGTTCAAATCACATAATGAACTGGGAACAAAAGGCTGAACCCTTAATAGGCCAAGGATAATCCTCCAGACGGAGGATTTTGAATATAGAAAGGAGGCCATACAAAGGGAAAAGGAGTCGAAATCCGAAAAAGGCAAGGGCTTTATCAAAACCCTTTAGAAACTTGAAAAATTTAATTAGCTGTTTAATCTTTTCTTGAACAATAAAGAAAGCGGAATTTGAAAAAAATTTATGTTATATCATCTGCCTGTCTCCCTTCTTACTGTTCCACAACCTTCGTTTTCGTCTATTCCTAATTTCCAAGACCAAAATACATCTATGACCTCTTATTTCAACTAGAAATAAATTAAATCCTTAATCCTTCAGGCATATGGAACTTATATATTTTGGTAAGTTTTTTAAAGATCCATCATTTTTATTCAACCCCAAAAGAAATAGTATTTTCCAAATTAGAGTGTTCAATTTCTTATTTTATTGCTTCATCTTTTTCTGCCCTAACTATAGTAAAACATTCTTTATGACGATTTGAACCAATATTGCTAACCATTGGTGGGTAATATGTGACACTGCTTGTACAAAATAAAAGGCACAAATTTTTGATACTCTTGGCTAGTCCCTATTAAGAGAATATTTAAGTCAAAATTTTGGCATGGTATTGGGAAATGCATATTCGTAATAAGATATGTTATCTGCTTTTTAAGAAAGATAGGGTAAAATGCAATAGCACCAAATAGAAAAGTCAAAATGGAAACTGCCACTAAAGAACAGAAATTTCGATTAAAAGATACGTGGTCGCTGCTGAAGGCGGCTTATAAAGAATGGACTGATGATGATGCATTTGGTAATGCTGCTGCAGTAGCCTATTATGCTGTGTTTTCACTTCCCGGGCTGCTACTAATAATTGTTTCCATTATAGGTCTTTTTATGGAAAGGTCAGACACCGTTGTAGAAATTACTTCAGGGCTTACAGGCATGATTGGTGCTGAATCTGCAGAAAGTATCGCTGAAATTATAGTCAACGCCAATTTAGCGGACCAATCCGTCCTAATGACCATAGTAGGTCTTGGCACCATGCTTTTCGGTGCGACAGGACTTTTCGTTCAGCTTCAAAAATCTTTAAATTCTATCTGGGAGGTGAAAAAAAGTGAAAAAGCTGGAATAAAAACCCTATTGAAAGACAGAGCCACTTCACTTGGAATTATTATTGTTATAGGCTTTTTACTGCTCATTTCATTGGTTTTGAGTACTACAATCTCATCATTAGGTGGGTGGTTGACACGCAATTTTGGTGAAAGTCTTTTTATCGTGGCTTATTTAGCCAATATTGTTCTATCTATCGTCATCATTGCACTGCTTTTTGCAGCGATATTTAAAATTTTACCAGATGTGAATATAAAATGGCGTATGGTATGGACAGGTGCTATCCTGACATCAGTGCTGTTTACGATAGGAAAAGCACTAATTGCCTTTTATTTAAGTGAATCAAATCCTGGAGAAACATTTGGTGCTGCAGGTGCCATTATTCTTTTCTTACTTTGGATATCCTATTCCTGCCTAATACTTTTCTTTGGCGCTGAGTTCACTCAGGTTTACGGGAGAAGGTATGGCTATCAGCTAAAACCGTCTAGTCATGCAGTGCGCACCTCTGATTTTGAGCATAAGAAAGACAAACTAGTCAAAAATAAGAAAGTGGATTAGGAAATGATATAAAAGAGCACGGTTTATTGTTCTCGCTAAGGCGCTAAGACGCAAAGATCTAAAGATTGCTTCTTTTTAAATTGGTAAACGTTCACTTACTTTTCCTTTTCTTTGCGACTCTGCGGCTCTGCGTGCAATTTTACTGTGTTTATATTTTTGGTTCTCGCAAAGGCGCTAAGACGCAAAGCCTATAAGGTTACATTTTTTCAATTGGCAAACCTTTACTTAGCTTTTCTTTGCGACTCTGCGAGCAATATTTATAAGTTATTTGCAATTCTTGTAATCCCATCTTTTACCAAAGCCTCGTTGAAATTAATCAATAAGCCGAGTTTCAGCCCTGTTAGTTTTAGGTAGGTTAAAACTTGCTTTGAATGTACCGGAGCAATGGCACCTACTGATTTTATTTCTACTAACACCCTGTCCTCCACAATCAAATCCGCTCGGAATCCTTGGTCCATTCTAATGCCCCTCCAAATTAACGGAATAACTTGTTGCCTTGTAACACTTAGCCCTTTCTGAATGAGTTCATAATATAAAATCTCCTCATAAACAGACTCAAACAAACCGGGCCCAAGCGCAACATGAATCTGGTAACAAGTATCTACAACTATTTTGGAAATATCGTTTTCAGTCATATTTTTTTATTTTGCTCGCTAAGACTAAGTATCCATTTTTTTTGCGATTTTGCGACTCCTGGTGCAGTTTTTAATGTTCTTTTTAGGTTATTGTTCTCGCTAAGGCGCAAAGCCTATAAGGCTACATTTTTTCAATTGGCAAACCTTTACTTAGTTTTCTTTTTCTTTGCGACTCTGCGGCTCTGCGTGAAATTTTAAAGTTATTTTCAAGTTATTATTCTCGCTAAGGCGCTAAGACGCAAAGGTCTAAGGATTCTTCTTTTTGAATTTGTAAACCTTTACTTAGTTTTCCTTTTCTTCGCGACTCTGCGGCTCTGCGTGAAATTTTAAAGTTATTTTCAAGTTATTATTCTCGCTAAGACGCAAAGATCTAAAGGTTACTTCTATTTGAATTGGCAAACTTTTACATGGTTTTCCTTTTCTTTGCGACTCTGTGGCTCTGCGGGCAATCTATCCTATAAGTTAACAATTTTTCAAATCAGCTCAAAATCATAAAACCCACCCACTTTTTATATATTTACCTCGTAGTCACTATTCACCCAAAGCTGTATAACTTATACCATGAATCGTATTAAAAGCATCGCCTGTATTGCATTACTCTTTATTTGTCACCACTTGTTGGCACAAAGGGAATGGGAAAACCCAATAAAGAAAGAAGAACGCCTGGGCTCTCCATTGGTAGAGACCTCCCCTTTTGTGTTTCAGGAAAAATTATTCCTTCTGGAGAATAACCAAAAGTTTTGGGACATACCGGGAGCAAAACCTGGTGACCGTTTTCATGAGGATGAAGTACGAATCCGTGACCTTCAAACAAATCAGATAATTTCCACCCCTTTAAAAAACCATGGCTTTGGAACGGTCCTGACTTGGGAAGGTAGGGTTTATGTTTTCGCAGGGGATTATGGACAAGGAAAACCTTGGCGAAAAATGACCGAAATCACAATGACCAGCTCGGCTGACCTTATCAATTGGAGCAAGCCGAAGACCGTCCTTCGGGCAAATGAGAATGAGTATTTTTTTAATACTGCCGTTACCAGAGGAAAAGAGGGCTTTGTGCTACTGTATGAGACCAGTGACAAGCAGTGGAAACCTTTTACCTTTAGGTACATGAGCTCTTCGGATTTGGAAAACTGGAAGGAGATTCCAGACGCAGTCTACGGAGTAGATAAATATGTTGGCGGACCTGCCCTTTATTATGAAGGAGGCTGGTACTATACACTTTACTTGGAATCGCTACAACCCGGTTATGAAACCCGCATTACCCGTTCTAAAGACCTTGTTCATTGGGAAGATGCACCTGAAGACAGGCCTTTTGTTACTTATAATCCGGAATACAAAAACATCCCTTTAATAGACCCTGACATCTCAGAAAGCAATGCTTCAGATATTGAACTTTGTTATTTTCAAGGCAAAACCATCCTTTATTTCACCGGAAGTGACCAAACAACTGCCGGAGATTTACAACGCGCAACCTATGATGGAACACCAAAGGAATTGTTTGAGCATTTTTTTAAACCTGAAGGACAATCAGACGTAGCTCCAAAACATCAGGGAGACTGGCAACCGGTTTTGGAAGCAGGGACTGAAGGTGCCGGAACTGCTGTTTTTTCTACTAAGCCATTTCAAACCCTCCCCACGGAAAGTCAATTGGCTTACCAGGAGCGACAATTGGGAGCATTTATCCATTTTGGCCCTGCCACCTACATTGAATCGGACATGATGAGCGTGCCTGCTGCGGAAATATTCAACCCCTACAGACTGGATGCGGAACAATGGGCCAAAACGGCCAAATCTTTTGGGGCCAAACACATCGTGTTAACGGCAAAACACCATAATGGCTTTTGCCTCTGGCCTACGGAAACCACGGATTATTCTGTAAAAACCATTTCATGGAAGGGCGGTAAAGGAGATGTTGTCAGGGAGTTTGTAGCTGCTTGTAGAAAGTATGGGTTAGATATCGGACTCTACGTCTCTGGTGGAGACAAGCATTTTGGGGTCAGTAGTACACCTGACCCACAAGGGGAACGTAAAATTGTCGGGGACATCCACAAGTACTTCCCTGTTTTCTTGGAACAACTTAGGGAGTTGCTGACCAATTATGGAGAGATCTCCTACCTTTGGTTTGATGGTGCTTATGACCCCTTTGGCTGGGATGTCATGGACCCTGAAACCATGAAACCATTGGGCACTGCCTATGGGGATGCCATACACAATATGGTGCGGCATTTACAACCTAAAGCTATTGTAATGGGAGGAACTAAACCGGATGTTCGTTGGTCCGGCAGTGAGCAGGGATGGGCGGCTTATCCTTTGGGAAATATCGTTCAGCCGGGTGAAGGTTTTGATAAATGGGTAGGGCCACAAAGTACGGGATGGATTCCTGCCGAAGCCAACCTCCACACACGGTCAACCTGGTTTTGGAAGCCTGACTCAGACAAAACCTTAAGAGATTTACCTTTTCTAATGAACGTTTACAATGAATCCATCGGCAGAGGTGCCAACCTTTTGGTGAACATGACACCTGATACCAGTGGTTTGATTCCAGCTGCTGAAGTAAAGCGACTGAAAGAATTTGGTGAAGCCATTGCGCAAACTTTTTCGAATCCTGTGGCCAATTATGATCAGCCGCAAAACAATGCTAATACGACTTACACACTTACAATTCCTAAAAACCAAACAGTAAACCTTATGGTTTTGGAAGAAAACATTGCCAATGGACAGCACATCAAACAGTACAGTATAGAAAGCTTTGATGGCAACAATTGGCACCCTGTGGCTGAAGGACTGACTATCGGGAGAAAGCGCATCCACTATTTTGATCCGGTAAAATCCGCTAAACTCCGTCTGTCTCTAAAGGGTGATGAAAGCAAAATGGAGTTGAAATCATTTACCGTGTATCAAGCGGACTAATTAAGGAATATAGTCAAGAATTTGAGGGGCATTGTTTCAGAAAAAAGCAACAATGCCCCTCAAAATCATTTAGGCACTGCAATTGGCAAAACGGTCGTTAGGGTAACTGGTCCGAAAATCCCTGAAGGAATAAGTGGCGCATTTTTCCAAGGAACCCTCAATTTTGGAATGCCCTTTATAACAGTCGCTTCCACATGCGTTTTGGTGAAATTAGCACCAGTTACCGCATCTCCAGTTAATCTATTTGACCAGGTATTGGCTACTTCTATTTTCAAGGTGTTTATTCCAGGCTTTAGCGCATCCGTCACATCAAATCGATAAGGCTTGGCCCAGGTTATTCCAATAGGCTTCTCATTCAACCAAACTTCAGCAACATGAGAAAGGTCCCCTAAATCCAGGTAAACCCTGGCTTCTGGAAATTCAGAAGCATGCATTTCATGTATAAAATTCTTTTCGTAGCGGGCAGTACCTGAGAAGAATTTGACTCCCTCAATTTCAGACTCCGTCCAGGATTTTAATTCTGGGAAAATTGCTTTTTCCGGTGCTCCCCAACCTTCTGGAAAATAAACTTCCCAAGCACCGTCTATCGTTTTCATATTGGCACGATTTAACAAGCTGCTCGTTTTATCATTTTGAACAAATTCAAATTCACCTTCTTCCCACAATTCAAGGCCATATTCCCCATATCTAAGCATAGGTGGGTGAATATCATTGGTTAAAATGTTTGTGAAATGTTCTTGATTGTTCCCATTTCTAAAAGCCACAAAGGTGCTTTCGTAAGGGGCAAGGGTCAAAGGAAGGGTAATACCGTCTTGAGTTTGTTCGAAAATAGAAATAGCCGTTATACTTCCATTTTCCGTATTCCATAACTCTGGAGTCTTTCCCGCTTGCCGAAATCTCAAGTCCCTGGAAATCCATTCATCTGTAGTGTTAACTATGAAATAAAAATCCATTCCATCCTTTTGATAATGGGTGTAATCAAGCTTATAAAAACCCTTGTCTTTGTAATCAAAATCAGGGCTGACTTCTAATGCTTTCAAAATCTCTCCTACTGAAACATTGTAATAAATGGCTTTATTTCCTGATTTAAAGTCTTGTTTGTTAAAAGGCTTCCACAAACTATCCAGCCAACCTTTCATGTTGGGTAAATTCTTCATGTTTCTTTCCGGAGCAATTCTACTGGGTTTAGGCCCCGTGATAATGGCCCCGTTTTTTGTCATTTGTTCCAGTTTCACCAATACCTTCGGATTGATCTCGTATTCTTCGGTCAATGCCAGCACACTAAATTCAGCACCATTTCTCGGGTTCAAAACTTTCCCATTTTTCACCTTCAGACCGAGTAGCACTTCTGTATTCAAAAGCTCAAAATCATACCCTTCTCCTGGATTAAAACGGCTTCGCTTATGTCCACCGTAATTGGGGATGGTATCACCATAATAATACAAAACATCTGCTTTGAAATCGGCTTCCTGTAAAACATAGGATATCCTGGCCAGGTATTCATTAAATGGTCGGATTTTCTTCCACCAAACCCTTTTGTCATTGTAATGGGTACCCGCATGATAAACAATTCCGGGATTCCCGGTACCTTCCGGATTATGTGTAGATCCGTGGACTACTACCCTATTCATGCCTTCAGCAAAAGCCCTGTCTCCCATAGGTTTCATTTCGAAAGGACCTTCTTGCCACTGCTGAAAAGTGGTAAATGCTTCCATCTCCACCATTCCCAAACCATAAATATGGGAGGCAGAAGAGACTTCCTTCACCACCCTCAGCACATCCATTCCCTCCTCGCTAAAATTATGGTGGTTAATCCAAAACTCTCCTCTAGGGATATCCAAACCTTTACCCAATGCCTTCAAGGGCTCCACAGGCACATTGTGTAAAGGATAGCCTGGACCTCCCGCCTCACTGTTGTTTTTCAACCCATGTGCATTGCAAATTTCTTTGGACTTCATGTAGAAGTTTTTGATCATCAATTCTGACAAAGTCCTTTGGAAGCCCGCCTTGAATGCAGAAGTTGCCTCTTGAGAAAGCGTTACTTCCTCAAATAAAATGGGTAAAAATTTCTTTATATCATAGCCATTAAGCTCTTGAAATTCTTTTGGTAAAGTAGGTGTCCAATTAAAACCCCTGGCTTCATAACTAGCCATATATAAGTTTTTCAAGGCTGTTTGACGTAAATCCCCCATTTTAGATTCTAGGCGGTCTATAATATAATTGAAGTGAAAAGCCGTGGCTTCAGCATCAAAATGATCTACTATAGGCCCTGCTGAATACTTACTGGGCAGTACCAAATTCTCTCCGGAATTGGAACTGACATAGCGTACAATTTTCCATTCTCCTTCCGGAACTTCCCAATTCAAAACCTCTTTATTCGAATCAAAAAACGTGGATACATCCTTAATTCGGCTGGTATCCATTAGCGCTTTATCTGCTAACAGTGGTATAGCCAAGACTGCTATCTCTTCAGAATAAAGTGGTTTGCCATCTTTTCCATAAGAAATAAGTCGTTTTCTTCCTCGAGGATCTTTCTCTGGGATCTCAGGGAAAGGCACTTTTATTTTCTTCTTCCCTCCACCCCTTACATTCACTTTTCGTTGGTAAATTGATTTTGCTGCATGTTGTGGCGTAAGCCAATTCCCTCCAGCATTCCAGCTGCTTGCCGTATTCAATCCTACTTCCATGCCATATTTACTAGCTTCATCCACAGCAACTTTAATGGTTGCCAAAGATTCGTCCCCTAAAAACTCCGGGCCTGCACCTACCTGAACGGTATCCCTAGAACCTATTTCAAATATGGTAAACCCTGCTATTCCTGCCTCGTCAAAAGAACGTATTTCCTCTTTTAATCTCACTGTATCCACATGACCACCTAGCCACCAATGATAAACGGTAGGCTTGGCAGTACTTGGTGGTTGTAGGAAATTTTGTCTCATCTGATTGTAGCCTTTACTTTCCTGGGCCTTAAGGCCAAAGGACAACATACTGCAAAACGTAACTAAATAACAAATGATAAAAGCTTTTAACTTCATGGCGTAGGCATTTCTAGTATTAGTCTAAAATCAATTTATGTTTATTTTTCTTTACTATTGGGCAAAGGACTCCATTCATAAAAGTCATCCCCTGTAGCAGCGATCCATTCATCCAAAGCCACATGCATTTCATGTTTAACGGATTGGTAAGCATCAACATAAGCAAGATTGTGCTGCTCTCCAGGATCTTTCCACAAATCAAACAACTGCTCATTCCGCTCTCCTTGATTGTATAAATTGTACTTGTACCTGTCATTTCTGATCAACCTGGCCTGCCTGCTGGAATCCAGTTTATCGTCTGCCAATTGCACTACCAAATAATCTCTCAATTTCTCCCCAGGATTTTCCAAAATGGGCTTTAGGCTTTTACCCGTGAATTTAACTGATGAAGACAAACCAGCATAATCCACAATAGTCGGGGCTAAGTCAATACCTGAAACCAATTGGTTTCTATCTATACTATGCGAAGGCACATGCCCCTTATACCTGATGATAAAAGGGACGGTGGCAGCTTCCTCATACAAGCTTAACTTAGCCGCCCACTTGTGCCCTGCCCCTCCATCACCGTGTTCACTTGTGAGCACCACAATGGTGTTTTCATCAAACCCATTGTTCTTCAATGCTTGCAGAATTTTCCCAATTTCACCATCTACCATTTCCGTAAACCGATAATAATGGTACAGGTATGCCTGCCAGTCTTCGGGTGTATAATCTTTTGTCTTCAATAACTCATCTCCATAATGATCCATTAAGCGTTTTTCGGCCAGAAACTGTGGTTCATCTGGGTCAATTTCAAAGTTATTGGGCAAAGGAGGCAAACCTTCCAATTCATGTGCCTTGGCATATTCATCCGGTCTTCTTGGAACATGACATATGTCATGGGGATTGTGAAGTGAAACTGTCAATAAGAAGGGTTGATCTTCTTTATAATTATTGAGGTAATTTACCGTGGCGTCTGCAATGGGCCCATCCGTATCTTCTCCGAGATCCCATTCTTTATCCAAAGATTGGAAAGGAACCACAGCAAAGCCTGCTACAGAATCCATAGCTCCTTTGGCAGGATAGGATTCTGGCAGGTGCCATTTTCCAACCCAAGCTGTATGGTATCCTGATTCTTTAAAAACCTGGCCTATAGTGGGTACTTCTGCTCGGATATGTGTGGAATTCCAAACCACACCTGTTTCATGAGGCATTCTCCCTGTAATCAGACTACTTCTAGCGGGACCACAAACAGGAGAAGTGCAATAAGAGGCTGTAAAAAAGGTGCCTTCCGCTGCCAATTGGTCCATGGCAGGCGTGTTCAGGTGAGGATTACCCAAATAACTCAGGGCATCATTGGTATGTTGATCTGTCAGAATGACCAAAACATTGGGCTTTAGTTCCTTCTCCTGAGTTTTTTCACTTTGGCAACCTGCTATTGCCGCCATACTATAGCTCATAAATAAGAACAATCTCCAGGAAATATTTATTTTCTTTTTCATCTTAAACTAGTTACCCAAGTTAAACTACCATGAAAACACTACTGTTCCAGAGACCTCTTTGATTTCAAAATAACGCTCATTGCCATTTTTTACCTCAGTGAATGGGATCTCACCAGTATTCCATGGATACCTTGAATTTAAGTATACATTTAAATCTTCTGCCGTCACACCATCGGATGGATATATCCTAAGTGAACCATTTTGTAACCCACTGACGCTATACCGCTTGCTTATCCCTTTTTGTCCGGAATGAAGTTCTTTAAAGGATATCATTCCTGAGCTCTGCTTAATAAAAACACGACATTCTCTATGCCAAGCTGTAGGCATATTGTAATTGGAAAAACCATCTTCAAGAATGGTCTCTAAGCCTAAAATCAGCGGCGCTCCTTGTTCAAATTTGAAGGACTGCTTTACGGTAGAATTGGGATTGTATCCGGAAAAGATAAAAGCATTGTCAGAACGATTGATTGTAAGTACAGGATCTTTGATTGACGCATTTTCCTTTTCTATTTTCAAATGCATCCCAAAATTCCCAAGCAGTTGCCTTAGCATGGCTGGAACAATCTGGAATTCTTCCGGATTGTCTGGCGTCAATAACCTTCCGCCGGTAAAACTACTGGAATTGGTACCTCTTAAATAAACAACCTTTCCTCCATTCCAATCAGGGTGTTGTCTCAGCCATGCCATGTCCCTTTCTTCGTCCCCTTGCTTCACACTTGACAAAGCTTGGGTAAAAGAATCTTTGGGTTGCTTGATAAGGGTACGGAATCCTCCACCAGAGAATAAGGAAAGATGTCGTATTTTTTGTGGTAACTCTCCTTTAATAATATCTATACCTACCTCTGAATACAGATCCATTTCTCCTGACAGCGGCTTAGTATTGGAAAGGTTAAGAAAATCCATAAAGGTTTTGCTTGAATGATCTACAGGCCCAAATACTATAAGTTGCCCACCATTTTTCACAAAATCCATAAGTGTTTTCTCATTGTTAGAATTTTTTTCCGGAGCAATGGTCACAAGTATCGAAGATTTGAAAAGCCCTGGATTATTGGTAATGGCCCCTGGAAGAGAAGTAGTGGAAATCACAGTATTCATAGGAAGTCCACTGTTGATGGCTTGTCTCATAAACCAATCGCCATAATAAATCTCTGGCAATCTGTCGGTATAATCCCTTGCCCAATCATGGTATTCATCAAAGGGATAGACCCAGACCAAAGGCCCCGGCGCTGTAGGCATGTCATATCGTGCCTTTAAGATATGAGGCATTACCTCATCAGGCACCTGCGTTGGCATATTGCCATAGGTATCATCAATGGTTAGGAAATTTAAATGCGTAGGCACTCCTATTTTCCCTTCTTCATCAATCCTTGCTACTGCCAAGGGCAAATAAATATCATGTGGTTCTCTTCCATATCGGTCTAGCCAAGGGCTATTGATCCACCAGGGATCGTGGGTATAATACCTAAATGGAAATCTATTGTCCGGTAACATGGCCATTCGTGACATATAACCTGCCAGTTCTAAACCAAAATCTCCATCCAATGCTGCCCATGGTGAATTTGGCGGAGGCAACATATTAAACCCTCCTTTGTATATGTTTCTTAAATCTACCGCATCCCTGGCCAAATCAGCGCCTACAGAAAGGTTGGTCCCTCTGGTTTGGATTGGGTAATCGGGACATTCTTCCCTAAACAACTTCCAAAAGCCTACCACTTTATCGGCAGATGAAGCCAATTTTTCATGAGCGAAATTTTCTCCTGTAAAAATCGCTCCGGTAGCTGCCCATCCTTCTGCACCAAAACCAAACCCATTGCTTAGCCAGATATAATCAAAACCTAGATCATCAAGAAAATGTTGACTTTGTCTGCCAAAGAAAGTTCCAAATGGGGTTTGATCAGGAATACCCCCTGGGAAACCCGCATAGGACTCATTGTCACCATTCAATACCGAATAAGCACTTACAAAAGTCTTGTGACCCATGGCATTTCCACCCAGTATCTCTGGATGTTTCTCATATTTGAAAGGAGATTTGGCAAATTCAGGGCCTGGATCAAAGGTAGCCCCTACCTTAATTGGCTTGCCTGTTACTTTTCGTCCTTCCTCTTTAAGAACCTTAACAATATAGGCCAGGTCGCCATAAGTAAAGTCTGGAGCATCTTCCCTATAAACATAGGCTCTTTGATGTAAAGAAAGGGATTCAGGGCCTGAGCCAACTTCATGATCTGTATTTGGGTTCCCCATGTACTTGGCCCACTCTAGTGGTTGCTCCATGGTACCCTTATAATCGAGAATCTCTGAACCATCACTGGTCCAAAGCATCATCGACACAGTATCTGCATGCCTTAACAAAGAATGCCACTGGGTAAACATTTCATGAGCCACTGCCCTTATATAAGCTTTGTCATTTTTCTTAAAAGGCTTAAGGGAAGTTTCCAAGGTAATACTTTGGAAACTTTTCCCCTTTAAGTTGTCCTGTGCTAGCCCTGGTACGCAGACTAGAGCTAGCGACAAAACCAACCAAAAATTGCGCATTATAAAGTTTTGTTTCCTCATCAATAACCAGTGTTTTGTCCTAGGTTGGGATTAATATCAATTTCTCTAAGCGGAATAGGCATTATGGATTCATAATTCTGAACCTCAAAATTCAAATTGTTCCGTGCAAAGTAAGCATTCATTTCAGTTAACAGCTTTCCTGTTCTCACTAAATCAAACCAGCGATGACCTTCCAAAAATAACTCAACTCTGCGTTCTTGTGCCAATGCCAGAGCCAATGCTTCTTGGTCCAAACCGCTTAAACCTGTCAAGCCAGCTCGTTCGCGAACCAAATTAAGGTAAACTATTGCCTCATCCTGCTTAGCGTTTTGATTGAGTGCTTCTGCATACATCAGCAGTACATCTGCATACCTCAAGGCGGTGAAGTTAATTCCGCCATCTCCTTGAACACCTGTGGTGAAATCCACAAATTTCAACCCATACAATTCCTTTTCATAACCTCCGGAAATCACCTTTACAGAATCTCCAATAGAAGCTGGCCTTCTTAGGTCGCCGGCTTCATAAGCTTCGGCCATTTCAGGGGTTGGTAAAATTCTTCCTGAACCTTGCATTTGATTAGGGAAGATATCCATATCAAACCTTGCTGGGGTAAATGTGCTGGAAAACCCATTCCCTACACCCAAATTACCCGACATGTACTTGATTTCAAAAATTGATTCAGTCAATTCATCATTCCCATTGATGAATAAACTTTTATAATCTGATTCAAGCGAATAAGCATTGCTTTCTACAACTCCTTTTAATGCAGTTTCGGCATTGCTATAGTCCATTTGGGTGAGGTAAACTTTGCCCAATAAGGTCATTGCTGCTGCACTTGAAGCCCTGGATTTACCCAAGCCATCTACATTAGTTAGCAGGGAGGTAGCCTGATTCAAGTCGGCTTCTATCATTTGATACACAGCTTCCTCAGGTTTTCTCGTCATATCATAGGCCGCTATTTCACCTGGGCTACGGAAAGCCACATCCACAATTGGAATAGGCCCAAATGTTCTGACAAGATTAAAGTACCCAAAAGCCCTTAAAAATAAAGCCTCGCCTTTTATCTGGTCTCTGATCTGAGTGCCCATGTCCACCTCATCAATTCTAGACAATATATTATTTGACTGAGAAACAAGGTTAAAACTTATCTGCCAAATAGCATTCAAAAAGCCATTGGAAGGCGTAAAGTTGACCTCATCCAATTCAACCTCGGATATAGAAGGAGTAGTCCACTGTATTTCTGCATTGTCCGTAGTCAATTCACCAACGTACACTAAATTGGCATCATACAGGTTCTGAAGGCTAGAATAACTACCTATAAGTGCTGTCTCAAAATCGTTGGCATTTTTATAGAAGGAGCCATCACTGATTTGATGTTCAGGCTGCAATTCTAGAAAATCTGAGCAAGAGGTCCCAGCCAATAAGGTCAGGATATATATGATATATTTTTTCATGACTCAATATTTTAAGTTATAAGGTTATTTTTAGGCCCAAAGTGTAGGTCCGTGGTAGTGGATAATTTAGATAATCAATACCTGCATTGACTACATCGTCACCTGTGCTACTGGATTCTGGATCATAACCAGGATAATCAGTAAAAGTGTAAACATTGGCAACACTCGCATAGACATTCATGCCTGTAAGCCTAAATCTGGAGACAAGTTCTTGCGGCATAGTATAGCCAAGCATCACATTTCTAATACGGATGAAAGAGGCATCAAATAGAAAGTTTGAGGAGGTACCAAAGCCCAAGGCATGATTACTTCTGATCGCTCGTGGAATAATTCCATCTCCAGGATCTTCTTCTGATCTCCATCTTCTATCTTGTAAGACCAAACCGTTTTGAACACCATTGGAACCCATTAAAGCACCACCAGATTCAAGATAGGTTTGGGCACCTTCTGAACCAACGATAGCAATATTCAAATTGAAATTCTTCCATTCGAAATTATTGGTTATACCCCATACAAAATCTGGCCAAGGGTTTCCTACAATTTTTCGGTCATTTTGATTGATTACACCATCTTCATTTACATCCTCAAATTTTATATCTCCGGCTTCAGTTCTAGGATGAAACAATGCAGCACCTTCTAACTCATCACTGTTCATGAAAATGCCCAGTTTATTGATCAAATAAAAACTAGAGACAGGTTGGCCTACTTCTGTAATTTGATAAGGCGAATTTGAAATTCTTCCACCTTCCGTAGCAAGTTTAAGCACTTTGTTTTTATTGGCAGAAAAAGTGAAATTGCTGTTCCAGGTGAAATTGGTTTTTTGAATGTTCACTGTATTCAACCCTAGCTCAAATCCCTTATTCTCGACATCACCAATGTTCTGAACTGAACTGTAAAAACCTGAGGCAGCAGGCAACTGAACAGCCAATAATAAGTCTGTCTTCAAATCCCTGTAAATATCTGCCGTAAGATTAATCCTGTCCTGAAATAGGCTCATGTCTATTCCAAAATTGGTTTGTTTTGAAATCTCCCATGTTAAATCGTCATTGGCAAGACTACTTGGCACCAATCCTGGTATCAAACCACTCTCGTTGATATATCTTCTAGCAGACAATAATCCGATATGGGTATAATTTCCGATTTGATTGTTTCCGGAAATTCCGTAACTGGCCCTGATTTTAAGATTACTTAGAAAATCAGCATTGCTTAAAAACTCTTCCTCAGAGATATTGTATCCCAGGGAGAATGAAGGAAAAGATCCCCACTTGAAGTTGCTTCCAAACCTGGAACTTCCATCTCGCCTAAGGGTAGCAGTGAAAAGATACTTGCTGTCAAAGGAATAGTTTATCCGAGCCATCACTGACAATAGAGACCATTCGCTAAGTGTTTGCGTTCCTGCATTGACTATTCCCCCAGACAGGTAAGTGACATAATTTGTCGGGAAGTCAGAGGCTCCTGCAGATAAACGATCACCACTGTTTTTCTGAGCAGTAAATCCTGCAACAGCATTTAAAAAATGCTTGTTGTCGAAGGACTTGTTAAATGTCAGTGTGTTTTCATTCAGCCAATTCAAGTTGTCCATTTTTGTTGCGCCTGCAGTTGCTGGATAGTTCAACGACGTGTACTGAGGTACTGCAGTGGACCTCCAAAGGCGGATATTGCTTGAAGAATAATTGATCCCGGCAGATGATCTGAACATCAGGTTTTCGTTAATGTCTACCTCTATATAATTATTGGTGTATACATTCATCACATTTCTCCTGTCCACAGAGCCTTCACTCACTGCCAAAACGTTGGCTAAGAACCCTAAGCCATCTGTAACATCGTCTTGGTTGAAGTAATAATTGCCATCAGCATCATAAACTGGAATTGTCGGGGAAGCAGCCAGCACATTGGAAAGCAAACCGCCCTGTCCGTAATGTGATTCGGTGTTGGCAAACCTGCCATAACCGTAAGAACCATAAGTGGAGGTCCCGATCCTAACCTTGTCGGTAATTTGAGCATCCACATTCACCCTTAAATTAAACCTATTATAATCAGAGTTGATAACCACACCTTCCTGAGAAAAATAACCTCCGGAAATAAAAAAGCTTGTTTTATCTGTTCCTCCTCTAGACGATAACTGAACGTTTCTTACCGGAGCAGTTCTGAAAATCACATCCTGCCAATCTGTATCAGTAGTTAAGGATGCAGGGTTCCTAAATTCCGGTCTTACCCTACTGGCAGCATTTCTTACCTCATTGGGATCATTTATGGATCCTCCCCGGAAAATCCAGGCATTGTCCCTCCCATCAGCTACAAAATCAGCATATTGACTTGCATTCATCAGGTCAAGCTTATTGGCCACTTCTTGATAACCATAGGACATGTCAAGGCTGATCTGCGCCTTTTCATAATTTCCCCGTTTGGTGGTAATGATCACTACCCCGTTTGACCCTCTTGAACCGTAAATGGCCGTAGCAGAGGCATCCTTTAGAATCTCTATTGAGGCAATATCTGAAGGATTTATAGAATTGAGTGGATTAATCCGATTTGCAGTATTGGAAGCCATGTTTGCAGAGGAAAAAGAGTCTCCACCATAACCACGCATGTTTGAATTCGAACCTCCATCTACTGGAAACCCATCAATCACATACAATGGTTGATTGCCTCCAGAGATAGAACTTACCCCTCGAACAAGAATATTCACATTGCCTCCCGGTGCACCTGTGGTCTGGTTGATCTGCACCCCTGCTACTTTACCTTGTAGCATTTGGTCAAAACTTCCAGTTGAAGGCTGCAAAAACTCATCACTGGTAATCCTTGATATGGAACCGCTAAGGTCTTTCCTCTTTTGTGTACCATAACCGACGACAACCACCTCATTAAGTTGTTCCATATCCATTTGGAGTTGAACATCTAGGGTGCTACGGTTCCCTGCTTGAATCTCAGTCTTTGCAAAGCCCACATAGGAAAAAACCAAGACCGAATTTCCATTGCCTAGGGTAATATCATACCCGCCGTCTATGTCTGTTACCGTCCCGTTTGACGTGCCTTTTTCAAGGACCGTTACCCCAGGAATCGTGGCCCCATCTTCAGCAGATGTGACCGTTCCTTTTACTACCAGGCGATTGCCTGCTTGTGCCAATAGCTCGTAATGGACCATGCTAAAGCAGAGTGCCATCACGAAAACAAAACTTTTGATAAGTGTTTTCATGGTCAGTTATTTTGGGTTATTCATTAATTCAGACTACTATTACCGATTCTATATTTAGATAATTGGCAATTTTCTGGATGCTTTTGGCATGGTGCCCTATGCCCAAAGCAAAGTGATGGGTAGGTCCTTCCTTGATCCAATTGGTCAAAAAAGTGCGTACATCAGGCTTGAAAAAACCTCTTGTATTTGTGTTTCCTGTAGGCGGTATAGGCCCTTCTACAGACGCTCCCTCTGCGATAACAAACTTGAATTTCCCTTCATAATTAGAGCTTATGCTCAACATGGTAATCGGTCCTTCCTTAATTTTGAATTCTACACCTGCTCCAAATCCGGGTTTACCATGGTACTTCTTTAAACTTCTAAGCACCGGTTTCCCCTGAGCGATGGAGAGATTGTGAGGGCCGTCATGACCTACCAACACAAAGTTTTCCTTAAAATCTACTGGATGAAATTCGGCAAAACTCCCGCCTATACCGAAACGGTCCATGATAAACATGGCCATACAGCATTTCAAGTCCGACTCTCCACACATGGGAAATCCGGAACTTGTTAATAGAGAATTACCAACAATGAGATTAGACATTACCAACTGTGTCTGACTGTGATCCTCCCCATTGTAATAATAAGCCAGGCCATCAAGGTTTTTATCTTCCACGAATTTCTTTAGTGCCACAGAAACTCCTGCGGCAACATTTAAGTCTTCTTTTTTTAACTTCTCAGAGATAGGATCAGAAACAGGGTCGGGGGTATCGAAGAAAGATAAAATACGCTTCTCTTCTTCAGTTACTTCGGCCTCAGAAACTTTTTCAGCATAATTGCTGACAATTTCATTGGCTTCACATTGCACAATATGTACCCCAAAATGGGCAGTAAGCATGGTTGAATCGGTATGCATGTCCAACATGGCTTCTATGGGATGACCTATATGTCCAATCCTGGCTGTTTTCAAACCATGCAATACATTGGCCATCCGGCAATACTCACCAATCATTCGTTCAGATTCGGGATCATCATGGAGGGTACCAATAATAACATCAGGTACTTTTTTCCCCATTCTTACAGCAACACCCGCAAACTCAGGCAATGAACATACATCATCATTGTAGAGCTGCATATAAGTAGAAGCCCTACTGTAATCCATTGCCTTGTCTGGCTGCAAGGCTACCAACACAATAGGTACATTGATGTTTTTTATGATTGTTCCAAAAGTGCTTGAAGTAGCATAAGTGAGCATGTCACAAAATATCAAGTCGAGATTCTCAGCTTGTAACTTAGGCACCAGGTCATATGCCGACTGTGCATCATCTACCAAACCAAAATCAATTACGGCTGCATTGTTCCTTTCAATTTTCTCTATAAGCACTTTTTGCTTGGCTAGTAATGCATCCAACAACCCCTCAAATTGTGCCCAATATTTGAAATAGCCCACACCAAAAACGCCAATTCTAGGCAAAGAGGATTCTCTTCTTTCAATTTTATACTTTCCCTCCGCTGGGTTGCCACTTCCATTACTTTCCTTCATCTTTTTAAGTTTAAGATTTATATTTTTTCTTAACGCACTATGTTAAATTTGACAATTTAGTTCATGATCAATTGCCAATTGAATTTTATTTACTGAATTCGATTGTCTTAATTTTTGGGATAAATATTATCAAAATGACAAATGCCAAAGGATACATGATGCCTGAGACCAGCCAAAGAGGACCATAAGAATAGTTTTGGGCAATCCATCCAATAAATGGATTGATAATCATCCCGGAAATAGCACCTGCGGTACCTGATAATCCGACTACAGATGAGGTAGCATATTTACCAAAAACATCTGCTATGGCCGTAATGTAATTGGTAATCCAAAAACCATGAGCCAGCATCATTAATGACATCAACAGTATGGCTACTTCAACGGTAGAAACCGTAGAAATAAAAGGAGCCACTAAAGTCAATGCCGCAGCAAATCCCATCACCCACTTTCTAGCAGCATTGATGCTGAAATTTCTTGCTACCAATTTATCTGAACACCAACCCCCTAGAATATTGGAAAGTCCCAATGCCAAAAAGGGTATCCAGAACAACTCACCAATTCGCTCAAAGGACAAATCCCGCTCCTGATTGAGGTATTTGGGTACCCAAAACATCAAAAAATAAAATACAGGATCTAAAAGAAACCTGATCAAAACAAATACCTGAACGGTCTTATTTTTAAGCAATCTCTTTATTGAAATTTGCACAACGGGCTCATCAGTCCTTGCCCTTGCATTGGTCTCTCTGGCATGCAGGCTATTTTTCCAGGATTGGCTAAACCACACTATAACCCAAACTATCCCAATTACTCCTGGAATAACAAAACTCCATCGCCAGCCATATTCTCCAGCAATCAAAATGGTCAAAGGAGGTGCCACTACTGCTCCAATTGCCGCTCCGCCGATCGCTATTCCATTGGCAAGTGCTCTCTCTTTTTCATCAAACCATTCATACACTGTCTTGGCTGCTCCTGGAAAACAGGCCCCTTCACCCACGCCAAGTAAAAAACGAAACCCCAGCAATTGGGAAAAACTGTTCATGACACCATGTAACACACTGGCAAAAGACCAAATCCCTACTGAAAAACCAAGACCCTTTTTCCCACCGAATTTGTCAATTAAGCGTCCCCCAATGGTGAACATCAGGGCATAGCTTACCAGAAAGCCAGTGTTCACCCAGCCATACTGTACATCGGAAATAGAAAGTTCTTCTTGAATCTTTATTATGGTCATAGACAAGACCTGCCTGTCTAAAAAATTTAGACCTGTAGCAATGAATACCATTGCTAAAATATACCATTTGATTTTTGGGTTCATTGTACTTAACGCTCTAAGTTAATTAAACAATGATATAACCTTAAAAACTAAAATGCAAGCTAATGTATATTTTTTACCCAAAAAACTACCTAACACCTATCTTCACAGAATATTAAAGTTTATATAATAATAAAACCAGAATATTTCTTAACGCTCTAACTTAAGATTGTCAGGTGATGATTGTGCGATAAAGTATTTTTGAGAACTAAATACCAAAGATTTAAAATGATGAAAGATGAACAATTTTGACAAGAACTTCTACCGGACTTAGTTCCCATTGTATTCAGGGTGGGCAATGATGGCAAATTTATATTTATCCCCTCTATAGAGCGATTTCTCTAATTCGAGTACAGCATCTTTCCCACTCAACACCACACTGTCCAGCACAAATACGGGCAGTGCACTTTCAAATTCAAAATTATTTGTCGGGTCATCTGGCGGAAGAATGATTGCGCTTAAATTCTGTTTGATGTCAGAGATTTTTAGCTGGTATTTATCTTCATACACCTTGAAATAAGACAGGTCGGTGGAAAGCATATTGATTTTTGGGCAAAGCTTTAAGGAGATGTATTTGGTTTCATCTTTTAGCAACATGTCATCAGCATACCTTAATTGATGTACTTTTAGAACAGGGCCCTCAATAATATAATTTTTGCCACTAATCTCTGCTGAAACGCCGTGTTCCAATACCGTCTTTTCGAGAACAATTGTCTTCGGCTTGAAGCCTTCTACTTTCAACCCTTCATCAAAGCCTCTTCTGGTGGCATCGATTGAGCCCAAAGTTCTTACCAAATGATGGTCTTCTGTTTTATTAAGCACAAAGGTACCTTTGCCTTTTATTCGTTGGGCATAGCCACGCGACTCGATTTCTTGCAGGCTCTTTCTGGCAGTGGTATTGCTTACCTGATAGTTATGAATCAATTCATTTTCAGAGGGCACCTTTTCTCCAGGCAATAATTCTCCTGATATTATTTTACCAATGATTTGTTCGCTTATGGCAATGAATTTGGGCGTTTTGCTCTGGTTTCGATTTTTCATAAAAGAATAAAATTCTCGTCGATTTATGTGTCGACCACTTAATTCAGGAAATAAAACCAATGGAAATTCATGTAAATAAAATGGTTTTAATCCTTAAACCCGAAATATGCCACAGAAAATCTTTTACGTACTGAAATCACTTCAAAATCAGCCACTTCGTTGCTGTTTGCAGTTTCACCCTATCGGTGCTATGCTAAAATCTCCAAATAGCTTGATTTTCTTGCGATTACAACACTTCCCATAAACACGGGACAGGCAACTGCGAATTCTATTACATAATCCGAGTTAAAAGTAAGGGAAAAAGCACCAAAATCCAGACCATCCTTTCTGGAAAATAAAAATAAGACTGTTAATAAAGAAAAATTTCACTCCTCCACTGAGACAAGATTACTGAGAAAGCAATTGTTTTATCGGAATTAAAATTCGTATTGAACACCAGCGTAAAATCCTGCATGCAAGGTATACTTACCATTACTTGTGGCTCTTTCTGCCAGCACATAACCAGGACTTGGGTAAGTCCAGTTTTTATCAAAGACAGTGAATCCGACAGAAGGCCCTGCTTCTAAACTAAAATGATCCCCAAGCTTAAAACCAGGGATTAATCTAAAAAAACTTGTATTGTTTGACAAGTTGGAAAAGTCTGTCGTTTGCCTATTTACAAATTCAAAATCCATTGTTACTTTTTGCCTATTAAAAACATGCAAGCCCAACCCAAAATCAATTCCATACATTATTTTCTCTGGCCGTTCCATCATGCCTGTTCCTATTATGCCAAATAACTTTCTACCCCCTGATCGAAAAGTAACTTGTCCTAAACCAGTCTCATCGATACCCACAGACAAGCTTTTTTTCCCATCTTCTATGAAATTAAATAGCCCTATGGGATAATCACTAGTTTTGGCAATATTAATTAACCCTGAAAATTGAGCCCCTGTAACCTTTTCTGCTTTGTTTACCAAACCAGCGATTTGAAAACTCACTTCTCCTTTTGAATAATTATTCAATCCTGCAATTTGAAATGCCCCAGTACTGGTATTTGCATGGTTAGACAAACCCGCTATTTGCAAAACATTGATCTGCGCTGTTTTATTTAACAAACCTCCAATTTGAATGTCTGATGCGCCATCTGTAAAATTATAAATCCCTGCCACTTGCCCCCCTTTTACATCACCCTTCACATGATTGTAAATACCTCCGACCTGAAAACCTAGCACGTTACCATACACAAAATTATGAATTCCGGAAGCTTGAAAACCATCAACATCCCCACCGGTCATGTTAAAAATGCCAGCTACCTGAAAGACCTTGACATCCTTCTGATTGATATTAAAAATACCGGCAATTTCCAGCCCTTCTACCCCTGCAGTGTAGCCTCCTAAAATATTCAAAGAGAAATTATTGATCATTTGACTGTTAAAAAATCCCTGAGAACTCAAGCCTGGTGTTAGGGATACTTGCATTGGACTTTCAACGAAAAACCCTCCAAAATTAAGTCGTTGTACACGTTGCCTGAAACCAATCAAAAGGCGTCCCAAAGCACTGTTTTCCATTGCTTCAGCTACCCCATTCTCCGGATAAAATCTCAATTTTTTAGGTTTTTCCCTTAGCCCTACATCAACCGTCGGCAGAATAATGAAGGAAGTGTCCCGATAAGCTTCTTTACTTATTGTCAACCAAATGAGATCATTTGGTTGCTTCTTGAATTTCAATTCAAAATCTCCATTTTCATCCGACAAGGATGAAACCAAGGTGTTTTTTTCGTAAATACTGGCGAAAGGAACTGGTTCACCATTTTGTAAATTCCTGACCTTCCCCTTAAAAACGGAAGCCCTATTTCCTTTATCAAAATCAATGTCCAGTTTCCCAGGTGCATATTTAATGATTACATATTTATCATGCTCCTTAAACTCATAGTCTTCTCCTAATAGGACGCGAAGAAAACCTGCCACCTGCCCTTCATAGGAAGGAACCGAAACTGGTTCATTCAAATTGATCAGACTGCTTTGGTAGGAAAAATAGAAACCTTGTTCCTTGGATAGCTCGTCCATGATATCCCCTAAGGGGATGTGGTTAGACGCCACATAATTCATTTCATGCAAAAGGAAGTCCTGTGCACCAACGAATGTAGGAGAAGTCAGGCAAATGATGAATAACAGAAATAACCCACGGGATTTAAAAATCATAACACTAAACAACAGCCACTCGAAGGTAAAGAATTATTCTATAATTATATTGTCGCCTTTTTGATAAACAGTTACCCCAAGCGTTTGACTGATAATTTCAAGGTTGTCTCTCAGCGACCCATAATCGAGGGTGGTGGTAATAGACATTTCCTTTGCACGCACTGACAGAACTTCAACCTCACTGTTATAAGCATCATTCAGGGCATCTACGAGCGTTGTAAGTTTCAAGTTTTTTGCGACAAACTCCTTGCTTACATAATATTTAAACAATTGATCGGTAGAAACACTCTTTTCAATGGTTCCCTTATCATTATTGATTGTAGCCTTTTCATTTTTTTGTAGCAACAATCCAACCGTACCTGTTTTCACTTGCACGACACCTTCCTCCACTATTACAATTGTTTTTTCTTTGGTTTTTTTAATATTAAAAGAAGTGCCCAAAACTTTAACTTCAAGTTCACCTACAGCTACCACAAATGGCTTTTTAGGATTTTTTTCCACTTCAAAAAAAGCTTCACCTTGTTCCAACTTAACGAGTCGATTATTCCCCAACCATTTCTGGCTATAAGATAGTTTAGCGTTTTTATTAAGGGTCAATAAGCTTCCATCTAATAGCACTTCTTCAGTTGCTTCTTGATCTGCTACTAAAGCGACATTTGAATAAAGCGCTTTTCCAGAATGCGGTAGAAAGGAAAAGACTATTGCAGTGACTGCCGCTAAGAGCATAAATGTTGCCGCTATCCTGGCCCATCCAGAAGCCAAAAATACTTGATGTGCTTTAGGTTGTACCTTTTTTTGATTTGCCTCACGAAGCATTTGAAAACGCTCCCACGCGGCCTCTTCATCCATGTTACCTGACTGAACCAAATCTTTTGACTTTGTCCAAACCCACCGAAACTCTTGAAAATGTTTCTTATGTTTAGGGTTTTCAGCTATCCAGGTTTCCACTGCTGCAATCTCATCTGGACTTGTTTCCTCAAGCAAGTATTTTATAAGCAAGCTATCTTCCATCACTTAAAATTTATCTGCCAATAAAATTAAAATAATTGGCAGGAATTCTGCCAATTCCATTCTTAAGGTTTTTAGGGCCTTCCCCATGTGGCCCTCCACCGTTTTTATAGATATCCCCAATCTATCTGCTATTTCATGGTATTTAAGCTCCTCGAATCTACTAAGCTGAAACACCTTCCTGCATTTTTCAGGCAATGTCTGTAATGCTTGGTTCAACTTGTTTTGTATTTCCTCCTCCTCTCCAGGGGTATCGACCACAGTCCCTATGGACCTATCCCCTGCAAATTCATGTTGCTTCCTTTCCCTGTGCTTCATCTTTACTTTTTCATGCTTGAGGTAGTTTAATGAATCATAATACACAGCCTTATAAAGATAGGCTTTTAAAGAAGTAGTGATATCAACGGCTTCTCTTCTTTCCCAGAGCTTAAGGAAAACTGTCTGCACCACCTCTTCGGCCACAACTTCATCCTTGACCAATACACGCGAATAAGCATATAGTGAGTTAAAATGGCTTTTAAAAACCTCTTCAAACACCTGTTCATCCACTAGAAGCGGTAGGTCCTTATTTACACTAGTAATTTCTGTCACCAATCCTGATCATTAAATTTACCTTCATCCATTAATAGGACACCTTAATTCCATCCTACCCTTGGTCTCTGGTGAAATAATTCCTAAAACCTGGAATGGTTGTCTCCTATTTCTTTTTAAATATTGGTCCAAGCGAGGGTAATTTAATTCATAAAACCTCACTAGACAACCCTCAACCTTTTTCAAATAAACCTCAATGCTCTTCCGAAGGAGAAGGTATAATAAAGTCAGGTTGCCGATAAGGGTCGTTATTTTATTAAGTCCCGGCACATTGTCAAAGTCTTTGCCAATCCCAATTAACCCTTTAGAAAACAGTCTACGAAGCAGGGAGCAAAAATAAATTTCAGTTAATGCTGATATTAACCCCAGCAGTAAAGCCCATATGAATCGAATTGTAAACGCCTCGTCTTTCACGATTCCATAACTGTAAACCTGACAAATCTTTTCCATTGGAATATTTGGTATGGGTGTAATTTAAGCTGGGACCAGCAAAGATTTGTAGGTTTCGAGACAGTAATAATACTGGCAAGACCTTGATCCCTGAACGGGTATATTCTCCGCCTCTCTTGAAATTAGTGGCAAACATATTCGTACCTTCTACATCTAGACGAAAACCATTACTTTCAAAAACCTTCAAACCCAACCCCGCCTCTAAGGCATAAGGAAGATCGTCATACTGCAGATTGGACCCTATACCTACAATACCATACAACCTTCTCCCTCCAGATTTAAAACTTAAAATAGTCGTGAGATTTTCATCTGACGCCAACCCAATCCTAATTTCTCCATCTTTTATAAGATTAATAATCCCTATTGGATAGTCACTGCTCTCTGCGATATTGACAATACCAGACACCTGCACTCCATCAACTTTTTTGGCTCTATTAACTATACCAGCGATTTGAAGGCCTTTAACATTCTCTGCCTCATTGATTATGCCAGCGATTTGAGCCCCTTCTATTTCCTTGGTGAAATTGGCTATTCCGGCTATCTGAGCCCCCCTATTTGAGTTTGAGAAATTAACTATTCCCGCATTTTGAAATCCTTCGATATTCCTAGCTTTATTGAATACTCCTGCAATTTGCACAGGGGCATCTCTTTCTAAAAAATTAGCAATCCCTGCTATTTGTACGCCTTCATTTGCATTCTGAGCCTGATTCATTAGTCCAGCAATCTGCACTCCTGTCAAATCCCCTCTCAGTTTTGAATACAAACCTGCTACTTGTAAACCAGTAGCATTGCCCTGCACCATCCCTGCAAGACCATAAATTGACAATCCATTTTCACCAGCAGAAAGACCCGCTAGTGCATGGATGCTAAAGTTATTCGAATATTTAGCCGCATCCAATCCATTGGTACTGATTGGATAAATAAAACCCAGGTGGGCAGGTCGTTCCTCTTGAGCAGAAACCTTAGAGAAAATGCTGCACACCAATAAAAGTAAAAAGGCCCCAGTTTTAAATTTAGAATAATTAATTTTCATGATATTTAATTTTTTATCGATTCATAGGTAAGACAATCCAAATTTGTTTTACCCCTATTTCTAAATTCTATTATTTTCAAACGGGGGTATACGACTCTCTAGTTGTCTTATAACTACAGGCGATATTTATCAAAAACAAACAGACAGCATTCATGAAACTTATACTACTTAGTATTCCCTTATATATTTTATCCACCTTTTCGACAGCTCCTACCTTGCCTCACTCTCCTGAATTTGAGTTAATTAAAGAAGGGAATGGAATTCAATTCTTTGAGCGATGGATTATCATGGAGGATGGCACAAAAAGCAGGGAAGTGAAATTTACAATGGAAATTCAGGCTCCCTCTAGCAATGTTTTAGAAGTATTAACAAACGAAAAGTTTGGAGAAAAATGGAACGAAAATACTTTAGATTACAAAATCAAAGCTATCGGTAAACAGTCCTGGATCAGCTATATTAAATACAGCTTTCCATTTCCCTTATCAGACAGGGAATGCTACTTATACAATGAACTAGTGGAAAACAAGGATGGTAAAACCATCTTTTTCAAATCGGCACCAACCAGAATTTTCTCCAATGGAGAAAACATAGTTCAAATGGAAGGCCTGAAAGGCAGGTGGGTAATAGGGGGGAAAAACAGCCAATCACTCTTAAGGTATCATATTATATCCGTACCGGAAGAAGGCTTGCCCAGGTGGATAGTGGACCCGATCATTCGAAAAAATCTGTGGGCAACCATGGAAAACCTGAAAAGAACAATCGAAGAAATCTAAATACCACCAACCTTCCACCGAGCATTTAATCGGTTTTTTGCTTAAGCCTCCAATACGCTACAATTAAAAAAGCCCTTCAAGACAAATCCTGAAGAGCTTTTCAATTTAATAGCATTAATAACATTTATTCCCTAACAAAAGGAAAATCATCTTCCATATAAACATCTTTGAAGGCATCTTCTCCTTCAGGCCAAGGGGACTCTTCTGCAAATTTAACTGCATCAGCTACTTGCTTTTTCACTTTGGCTTCAATTTCTTTTATTTCGTCTTCAGTAAGGATTTTATTGTCAACAATCGTAGCCCTAACCTGCTCAATAGGGTCCCTTTGTTTGTATTCCTCTACTTCTTCTTTGGTTCGGTATTTTTGAGGGTCAGACATTGAGTGTCCTTTATACCTGTATGTTCTGAACTCCAATAAAGTTGGTCCATCTCCTTTTCTTGCTCTTTCAGCCGCTTCTTTCACCGCCTCATGCACCTCTTCCACATTCATCGCATCCACAGGGAAGGAAGGAATATCGTAAGACTCCCCTAGTTTGTAAAGTTCATCCACATTAGAAGAACGTTTCACAGAGGTCCCCATGGCATAGCCATTGTTCTCTATTACAAAAATAACAGGTGTTTTGTAAAGCATGGCCAAGTTGAGGGATTCATGAAAAGCCCCTTGTCTTACTGCTCCATCCCCCATAAAACAAATGGAAAGGTTTTTTGTACCCATGTATTTTTCAGCAAAACCAAGCCCCAATCCCATTGGAATTTGAGCCCCTACAATTGCATGGCCTCCGGCAAAGTTTTTTGATTTATCAAAAATGTGCATGGAACCACCTTTACCTTTGGTAGTACCTGTGGCTTTACCATAAAGTTCGGCCATAATAGCACCTGGATCTGTACCTAAGCCTAATGGCTGGGCGTGACACCTATATGCTGTTATCCATTTATCCTCTTTTTCAAGAGCAGAAATGGCTCCAGCTGCGCAGGCTTCCTGGCCAATATAAAGGTGACAGAATCCCCTTATCTTTTGTTGTCCATAAAGCTGCCCTGCTTTTTCTTCAAAACGCCTCATAAGCAACATGCCTTCAAACCAATTGTGGTAGGTTTCTTTGGAATATTTTACTTTAGATTTACTTGTACTAGAACTCTTCTTTGCCATACCGTATTCTATAAAATATGCTAACTTTGGCCTCAAATATAATGAAATCAAAGCAATTTTGTGACCTTTTCTAAAAATAGTGAAAAACATCCTGCGATTAAACCATGTACCTAAAAAACTTAAGATTAATTCAATTTAAAAACTTCCAAAATTTGGATTTGGTTTTTGATCAAGGAGTTAATTGTTTCTTTGGTGAAAATGGCGCAGGAAAAACCAATCTATTGGACGCTATTCATTATTTGTGTTTAACCAAAAGTGCATTTATACCTGGAGACAGTAATCATATAATGCATGAAAAAGATTTTTTTACGATTAAAGGAGAGTTTGATCTTTTGGACAAAGAGCTAGGAGTCAATTGCTTTTTTGAAAGTGGTAAAAAAAAGCGGCTAGAAGTCAATGGAAAGCCTTACACCAAGCTTAGTGACCATATTGGCCTCCTCCCTCTGGTAATTATTGCCCCTGATGACACTGAAATTATCAATGGAGGAAGTGAGGAAAGGAGAAAGTTTTTTGACAGCATGATCTGTCAAGCGGATCAGAACTATTTGCAGAAGTTGATCCGATACCAAAAGTATTTAAAACAAAGGAATGCTTTATTAAAGAGATTTGCTGAGGAAAAAAGGTTGGACAAGTTACAACTGGCTCCTTATGATGAAGAATTGATTCAACTCTCCAAAGAAATAAACCAAATTCGCCGGCAATTTCTAAAAGATTTTTTAATCCATTTTGAAAAACATTATGAAGCAATATCTGGTGCTAAAGAAAGGGTAGGCATACACTATAAAAGCCAGGTAGACAAAGAGCGTTTCAGTTTAGACTTTCTCAACAATGTAAAAAAAGATGTGCTACTTAAAAGAACAGGTTTTGGCATTCATAAAGACGACTTTATTTTTACATTTGATGGTCAAGAAATAAAAAAATTTGGCTCGCAGGGACAAAAGAAATCTTTTTTAATCAGTCTAAAGCTAGCCCAGTTTTATATTATTAAAGAAATAAAAGGGACCAAACCCTTACTTTTGCTGGATGATATTTTTGACAAGCTAGACGATCATCGGATCCACCACCTAATAACAGCAGTAGCCAACAAAGAATTTGGACAGTTGTTTATTTCAGATGCGAGGCCTGAAAGGTCTAAGGAAATTTTGAGCCAAATCACATCGGCCTACAGCTCTTTTACAATTTCAAACAATACAGTAAGGGAAATTGAATAAGCCTAATAGCGGCTTCTTCTTTTTAATATTTTCCCGTCCAAAGAGATTTTCCCGGGCCCCAGCAGCAAAAGGACTATAAACACAAGAAGGTAAATCATTGGCAATTCTTGTTTTTCAAACCCAAGCCCGGACTGAACAATAAATGTAATGACTGCCATATTTATAATCATTGGGACGAGTATAATCCTGCTCATAAACCCTAAAATCAAAAAAATCGCACAAAAGAATTCGGCAAAAATAACCAGTTGTAACGATACTGCGGGCCCTAAACCAATAGGATCAGCAAAACTACTTAACCTTTCACTGAAATGGGTAACTTTAGACCATCCATGCGACACCAACATTAGGGAAGCCCCTACCCTTAATAAGAGCAGGCCTACATCCAAAGAAAATGGAGCGTGTGAAAAGACAATCTTTTTCATAGGTTTGTGATCAACTTATGCGTTCTATAAACAAGAAACCTCAAGTTAAATAAAAAATAAAAGCAAAAATAGCTGACAAGCACTTTTATCCTTGTCAGCTATTTTCTATAAAGCTTTATTTGATTACTATGCCCAGGGACATTGAACCCCTAATGCTTATACTCTAAAATCAATTACCAGAGTTTAGCTGGATATTTCCCTTCTGAGTGTAAGCTTTTTAGTTCTTTCATCACATGCTCTTTATCCTGAGAATAAGTGACGCCAAACCAAATTTTACCTCCTTCAAGTATTTGGACCTTCCCTTTTTCCTCCTGAATAATAGAATTGGCAACTTTAGGAATGTAAAATTCAGATTTCAGGTTTCCTTTACTTTCTTCTAAAAAGGAAAGCCAAAGCCGTTCTGTCTCTTCAAAGATTGAATGATGAAATCCCCAGCAATTCATAGAAACTGGATTGTCTGGTGAAATCTCTAATTTTTCACCGTCGGCTTCATGAAAAATACCATCTTCTTTTTTCGAAATCGCAGTTCGCTCGATCATGCCAGTTAGAAAACCCCCTGATGAAACATCACATACCCCTCTACTTACTGTACCGTAGTCAGACAAAACATTTTTAACTGCATACCCTACCATACAATGAAGGTCAGGTTTTACATCGTGGGTTAAAAATTTACCAAGGGCCTGAAATGCTTCTTCCCCATAAAAGTCATCCGCATTAATGACAGCAAATGGCTCTTTGATCACGTCTTTTGCACAAAGCATAGCGTGAGCTGTTCCATAAGGTTTTTTCCTATCAGGATCTTGAAAGGCTTCAGGCACACGATTCGTTATCGCTTGAACTACAAATTCTAGCTGGATAAGATCACCAAACTTTGGAACAAAAATCTCTTTACTTTCCTCAAGAATTTCCTGCCTTACTATAAAAACCACTTTCCCAAATCCAGAACGAATGGCATCGTAAATGGAATACTCTAGAATTGTCTCAGCATTGGGCCCAAATCCATCAATTTGCTTGTCTCCACCATACCTGCTGCCCATTCCGGCAGCTAAAATTAAAAGTGTTGGTTTATTCATTGTCTTTAAAATAGTTAATTGGCAATACTATGCGAAAATCTAAACAATTGGACAAAGTTAATTTTTTTAAGAATGTCATCAGAGAAATTGCTCTTTTAATTTGACTCAACCAACCAATAACGGTCTAGACACTTAAGTTGTGTTTTTATCAACGAAGCATTTTATTTATGCAAAAAATGACAATTTCAGGTAATTCAGCATCTCCAACTAGTATTTTTGGTGTCAAATCTGATTTTTATAGATAAATTAGAGCCCATTTTCTCATTTTTATACATTTTTTCATGAAATAAGTTGTTCTTTAAGCTACTGATTATTATTTTTGCAACAGATAATTTTTTTATTCAGTAATTATCAAGAAAATATTAATCCTGTTATAAAAATGAAAAAAATTGAAGCATTAATTAGAACTTCGAAATTTGACGAAATTCACAAATGTCTTTCCGGATTAGGGGTTAAATTTCTAACCTTCTATGAAGTTAAGGGGATGGGACTACAGCATGCAAAAATGCAGCACTACCGTGGAGTAGCCTATGAGCCAACTTTTATACCCAGAACAAAACTGGAAATAGTCGTTCAGGACGATTTAGAAGAGAAAGTAATTGCTTGTATTCTTAATGAGGGAAGAACAGGAGAAGTAGGTGACGGTAAAATCTTTGTCTATGATGTACAGAAAGCCTTCCGAATTAGAAATGATGACGCAGATGAAAACGCATTATAATACTTGTTCATCCAAAAATACTATCAACCTAATACAACTTATTAAAAACACAAATTAAATGACTCAGGAATTATTTACCATAAACAACCTTTGGATAATGGTGGCTACCATTTTGGTTTTCATCATGCATCTGGGTTTTGCAGCATTGGAAGCTGGGCTTACCAGGGCTAAGAATACTATCAATATACTTTTTAAAAACACCATAATCCCAGCTATTGGGTTATTGACTTATGCTTTTGTTGGTTTTAACCTAATGTATCCTGGTGAAATTTTTGCAGGAAGTGTTTTTGGTTTTGGAGGCTTAGGATTAAGTCTTCCAGAAGGCTGGAATACTTCAGCTTACAGTGAAGGATATACTTTTTACACCGATTTCATTTTTCAAGCCATGTTTGCTGCCACTGCTGCAACCATTGTATCAGGAGCAGTAGCTGAAAGAATCAAGCTAGGCCCATTCATTTTCTTCTCTATACTATATGTAGGCGTATGCTATCCTATCGTAGGTATGTGGAAGTGGGGTGGAGGTTTCTTAGACACCTTATCCGTTCCTTTTTATGACTTTGCTGGTTCTACTATTGTCCATTCAGTTGGTGGATGGGGTGCTGTAATAGGCGCGTACTTACTGGGATCTAGAATAGGGAAATACAAAGATGGTAAAACCAATGCGATACCAGGTCACAATATACCTTTGGCAGTATTTGGAGTATTCTTGTTATGGTTTGGATGGTTCGGTTTTAATGGTGGATCAGTATTGTCTGCAGACCCTGGAACGGTATCTCTGGTATTCGTAACTACTGCTCTTGCTGGTGCTGCTGGTGCTTTCGGAGCCTTACTTGCCTCTTACTTGAAATTCAAAGCTTATGACATTACAATGGTTCTGAATGGCGTATTGGCAGGACTTGTTAGTATCACTGCTGGTGCAGATTTAATGTCTCCAACTGATTCCGTTATAATAGGCTTCATAGGTGGTATACTGGTTGTATTTGGTGTGGTATTGTTTGACAAAATCAAAATCGATGATCCAGTTGGTGCCATTTCCGTACACCTTATTTGTGGCATATGGGGTACACTTGCAGTAGGTATATTTGGTGACCTTGCAGGTATTTCTCAAGTAATGTCTCAACTGATAGGTATTGTAGCCATTGGTGCATTCTGTGTTGCTTTTAGCTTCATCATCTTCTACGTATTGAAGAAAACAGTTGGAATAAGGGTTGATGAACAAGAAGAGACTGAAGGTCTTGACATCAATGAGCACGGAATGAGGGCTTATCCTGACTTCGAAACAAAAGAATAGAATTACAGACTACAGCTATATAGAGTGAAAAACAGGCAGGTTCTATCTGCCTGTTTTTTTGTGTTAATTTCCCAAATTCTTCCATATGGATTTTGAAAACATTGCTAAGCAATACAGCCTCTAAAAACAATTTCAAACTACAATTCCCCCACATATGTGAACCCTCAGTCAAGACAGTACTTACCTGTAGAGCTGGATGAATTGGAAGCAACTAGACAAGGCTCAATTCCCCATTGATAGGTCAAGGCGCTGTTTAGAATAATGAATTTGTAAGCCTGGAATACCCTCGGTTAATCTCAATCATCGTAGTGCATTCCTCTCTGAATGTTGCCCTGGTATTAAGGTAATAGGGCAGTGAAGAAAAAAAATCTCAAGTTTGAAAAATATAAAAAAGGAAAATAACACAAATAGGAGGGACTGGTATTTTGTACCAATAAAAAAAGCGACCATTGTCGCTTTTTTTATTGGTGAAAACCCTATTGGATCATTATTTTCTTTCTCTTTTCATAGGACTAGGGCCAGATGAAGTGCCCCTGGAAGGTGCATTCTGCTTAAACAGCTCAAATTTTGACGGCATAAACCGTCTTGGCCAGTAGTTATTGGATTCGTCTATATCAGCGGTTTCACGATACGGATCAACAACAATTTGGACCACTTCTTTTTGTTTGGCAAAAACCTTACTGACTTCATATTCATCCAGCCTCCAAATCTGAGCGGGAACGGTTTCCACTTCACTCGTCCCATCAGCATATTGAAATTCAAGAATAATGGGCATTACCAATCCTCCTAAGTTTTCAAATGAGATCTCATAGAAATTCAGCCCACTTTCCAACATTTCTCTTTCCTCTTTCCTTAATTGACTTACAAAAGCCTTGTACTCTTTTTCCTCATCAGGCCAAACTTTAAAGCGCTCAAAACTATTGTAAAAATCACCCACAGCAGGATCTCTTTCTAATACAGTTTGGGCGATGTCTTCTTTATTCCTTGTCCTAGACACATAGCTCTCTTCATGGTCATAGGCATTTTTTGCATCCGCCTTTACCTCATTTGGCTTCCTGCTATCAATCTTATACCAATGAACATCTCTTATAGCAATATCTACTGGTTCAGTACCGAAAAACCACCCTCTCCAAAACCAATCTAAATCTACTGCAGAAGCATCTTCCATGGTTCTAAAGAAATCATCTGGTGTAGGATGTTTGAACATCCACCTTTCTGCATATTTTTTAAATGCGAAATCAAAGAGTTCTCTCCCCATCACTGTTTCTCTTAAAATATTCAGGGCGGTGGCGGGTTTTGCATAGGCATTTGGCCCAAATTGTATGATGTTTTCAGAATTGGTCATTATAGGCTCCAATAGACTTTTCTCACCTTTCATATAAGGTGCAATCTTATGTGCTGGCCCTCTTCGCGAAGGATAATCCCTTTGCCATTCTTGCTCGGCCAAGAATTGCAAAAAGGTATTTAGTCCTTCATCCATCCAGGTCCATTGTCTTTCATCGGAGTTGACAATCATAGGGAAAAAATTATGCCCAACTTCATGAATAATGACGGAAATCATACCATACTTGATGGCTTCAGTATAAGTTCCGTCCTTATCAGGTCTCCCGTAGTTAAAGCAAATCATAGGATATTCCATTCCATTAGAAGCCTCTACTGAAATCGCTTTAGGATAAGGGTAATCAAAGGTTCGGGAAGAATAAGACCTCAAAGTATGCGCTACCACTTTGGTAGAATATTGCCCCCACAGTGGATTGGCTTCTTTGGCATAATAGGACATTGCCATTACTTCCTTGCCATTTTCTAAACGAACAGCCATGGCATCCCAGATAAATTTTCTGGAAGACGTCCAAGCAAAATCTCTTACATTTTCTGCATGGAAAACCCATGTTTTCTTTTCAGAAGATCTTTGCTTTTCTAGCTTTTCTGCCTCAGCCTGAGTACGAATTACTACCGGTTCATCAAAAGAAGTTTTGGCCTCTTCCCAGCGATTCATCTCCTTTTGGCTAAAAACTTCTTCCGGATTTTGTAATACTCCAGTAGATCCTACCATATGATCCGCAGGAACAGTGATAGAAACTTCATAATCTCCAAAAACCAAAGCAAATTCCCCTCTCCCTACAAATTGCTTGTTCTGCCAGCCTTCAAAATCTGAGTAAACTGCCATTCTCGGAAACCATTCAGAAATGGTATAAATATAATTCCCATCCGCTTCAAAATATTCATATCCTGGTCTGGTGGCCAAAAAACTTGTTCTATCGTGACTATTGAAACTCCAATCGATATTAAATTCAAACTTTTCGCCAGGCAGTAAAGGAGTAGCGAGGTCTAACCTCATCATCGTTAAGTTGACCGTTGTGGGTATGGCAGCTCCATTCGCATCAGTAACTGAATAGATCTTTAAGCCAAGGTCCATGTCGTGCCAAATGATATCTTCCAGTTCTCCAAGATTCATTTTTGGGTGAATTTTACTGCTAGCAATCTTGGGTGTTTCAGAGTCTTTGTCTCGTTGATTTTGGTCCAACTGCAACCATAAGTAGTCCAAGGGATCTGGAGACTCATTGTAATAAGTTACTTTTTCTTTCCCACTGATTGATTGTTTATCATCGTTCAATTCAACCACGATTTCATAATCTGCCCTTTGCTGCCAATATTCGTGGCCTGGTGCTCCTGAAGCTGTTCGGTACACATTTGGTGAACGAAACTCGGTGCCCATCTGCTCAAACCTATTGCCATGTCTTTGGGTATCGACTTGGGCTTCAGCCCTAAAACTTATAATTGTAAAAAGCAGGAGAAAAAAGATAGTATGCTTCATAGTAAATGAAATTATGCTTTTAAATTAGACAATAAGCCTAAACTGATAAGGGATTAATATAAAGAAATTACATTAAAACCGCTTCAAATTAGGCGCTTTATTTTGTTCAATTCTACCAGTAAACACTGTCTAATAAAATCATTATAGACATGCCTAGTATTATGGATGAAATAACCAACACCCATTCTTTTCTATTAATTCTAAATATCCCAGTAATCAATGTCGAGGCCAATAAAAACAACACAACAATCACTACTTGTCCCACTTCAAGCCCTACATTAAAAGCAAGAAGCGGGGTAAAAATCGATTGCTCTTGACCCAAAAGGGATCTCAAATAATTAGAAAATCCTAACCCATGAATTAAACCAAAACAAAGCGCAAATAAATAATTAAGCTGTATGCCTTTACCAGAGGAGCTTTTGGGCTTAATAATATTGGCCAGAGCAGTAATACCAATGGTAACCGGAATTAAAAATTCCACCAAATCTGTATTAACTGATATCACCTTTAAGGTAGCTAACGCCAATGTCAGTGAATGTCCTATGGTAAAAGCAGTAACTAATACCAGAATTCTGCCCCAGTCTTTAATCATGTACACAACTGCCAAGGCTAAAACAAAAAGAATATGATCAAAACCTTTAATATCCAGAATATGCTGAATACCAAGATTAAAATACAACTGAAATTGGTTCATAGAATAAGCTGATTAATTTACTTTAGGTTTTAAAATTTTGTTGTAATATTAACGCATAATTCGCAAATATTACAAAAACAACTCCTTTAAATGCTCGTCATTAGACTTTTCTTATTTCTCTTTTCTTTTGGAATGGAAACCCATCCATTTTTTATAAGCCTGACAGACATGGTCTACAACGAAAAACGACAGCAAATAGAAATCGCCCAAAAGATTTTCTGGAACGACATGGAAACTTCACTTACAATTGCTTCTGGCAAGCAGGTGAATTTCCTGAAACCAGAAGACCCTGAGCTGTTGGAAAGCCTTATTAAAGATTATATGCTAGCCAATAATAAGCTAGAGGTCGATGGTAAGAAATTAAAACTAACTTATCTTGGTCATGAAATCGAAGAGGATGCCGCTTACTTCTATATGGAATCAGAAAAGGTCCCTGAACCCTCTCAGGTTACCATTTATAATACCATCCTTATAGATGACTTCCCTACCCAACAAAACATTGTCAATTTTTACAAGAACAGGAAACCCAAAAGTTTAATTACAAGGAAGGATAAAATTAGCGGCACGCTTGAGCTAGACTAAATTTAATAAAAGTTTGCAAACCAACCGCCTATACAATATTAAAGATAGAAGCCACTCCCATTAATTGAGAGTGGCTTTTTATCCTTCAGTAAATTCACTTGTAAATGCACAATGCTTATTCCATTGTAAAATCTAAAATTATTCGAAACCTGGATTTTGAACCAGTCCAGTATTGATATCTAATTCTCTTTGGGGAATCGGCAATATCGTTCTATTGGCTCCTGCTTTAGACGCATCAAAGTAGGCATCCCCTTCAGGTCTAAGTGGCAAGTTATTCCTTAGAAGGTCCATTCTTCTGTGCCCTTCAAAAGCCAATTCTTTTCTTCTTTCTTCCAGAATTTGAGCGATAAAAGCTTCTTTGCTAGCAAAATCTCCAGCACTTAATACTTCTAGACCAGCTCTTTCTCTCAAATCATTAATCAATTCCAATGACTCATCGTTGACTCCATTGAGTTGAGCCAATGCTTCTGCCCTATTTAACACAATTTCAGTAGTCCTTATAATCGGAGAATTGTCAGAATGGGTAACAACATCTGGAAATTTTGTAGTATACAATAATGAAACGCCTTCACCATTTACATTTTCCTTTGAAAGTGCTGTCAACCGCTTATCATTTGTAGCATAAGCTGCTATAAGTGCGTTGGAAAATGGAGCATCACCCCTACCACCATCTTCGGCAGAGTTATAATATGAACCCCAACCACCAGAGCCAGTTCTACCATTGTCAATTTCTGAATTCTGAATAGAAAACACATATTCGCTATTGTTCTCTCCCCAAAAACTATAATTGCTCGCCAATCCGTAAATTGCTTCAGCATCTAAAACTTCTTTGGCTTTATCGGCTGCTAACTGCCATTCTCCTCGGTAGAGGTGAATCCTAGAAAGCAATGCATTGGCAACTCCTTTAGTAGCCCTACCTCTAGTAAATGCAGAAGTGGCGTAAGTATCTGGCAAATCAGCAATGATAGCATTAAGTTCATTGATTATGAAGTCATGAACTTCCCCAACAGTGTTCCTTGGATAATCAACGATCTCTCCAGAGAAAGCAGCTGTAACGATGGGAATGCCAAGCGCATCTTCACCTGCTACATTGACTGGTTGGCTAAATAGGTTAACCAATTGAAACATTAACAGAGAACGCATAAACTTTGCCTCTGCTACATATTGATTTCTCTCTTCTGTTGTGAGGGTTTCATCGGGAGAATCCGGCGTAAAGGTAACCACTGCATTGGCTGCTAAAATGGCACGGTAATGTGCTCTCCATAAATCCCTAATCGTCGCATTATCTGCTTGAGTGGTATAAATACCAATCTCCTGAAGAGTAGGAAAAGAACCAATAAATCTCACATTATCAGCCTGGAAATCTGCAATCACCTGAGGCAAAGAACCAAAAACTTCCCACTCTTGGGTCAAAGAATAGACCCCAAGTAGCGAACCTTCAACTGATTGCTTGTCCGCAAAGGCAAGTTCTGTGGAAAGGGATTGCTGAGGATCGATGTCTAAATCCTCACAAGAGAATAAACTTCCCAACAGACCTATAAATAATATTGTTTTTAAATTTTTCATTGTAAAGCTTTTTTAGAATCCTAATGAAACACCCAATGTAAATGACTTTGCCTGAGCTGGAGTAAAGAAGGACTCCCCTTGGATTTGGTTATCACTTCCATTTCCACTGATTTCAGGCTCTAATCCATCCTCAAGATTTGAGAACGTAAGCATGTTTTGCAACATGCCATATACTCTGGCGCTTCTCAAGATGTTTGTTCTTTCCAAAACATTCGCAGGAATATTGTAGGTTAGGGACAAATTTCTTAATCGAATATGATCTCCCTTTCTTAAGTGAAGACTGGATCTTTGTCCAAAGTTAGCTTGCGTGGTACCATTTAAGCGTGGAGCAAAACTATTCGTATTGTCTTCCGTCCAGTAATCTAATAATTGCGGATCCAAGTTAAATGAGTTCAGGTTGTTGGGGTTATATAAAAACCTTAGGTCATCAAACATGATATAATTGCCCTGTGTGAAAGTAAACAAGGCAGAAAGATCAAATCCTTTGTAGGAGAACGTATTGGTTAAACCACCTGAAATTCTAGGAATGGCAGAACCTATAATTTCTCTGTTATTTGTACTGTAAGTATTAGTAGGTTCGCCGTCTGCATTCAACCACTCAGCTTCCCCTGTTTCAGGATTAATACCATTGTATCTTACCAGATAAAAAGTATTAACGGAATAGCCTTCAATAGCCCTTTGACTTGAAGAACCTTGAACGAATAACCTTCCTTCACTGTCTTCAGAAGCTCCTGGAAGTTCAAGTACTTCATTTTTAAGAAATCCTACATTCAAAATCGTTCTCCACTCAAATCCAGATGATTGAACATTCAAAGAATTTATCATTAAATCCACTCCTCTATTCTGCATTATTCCAGCATTTTGCGCATAACTTGCATATCCTGTAGTATATGGAATTGGAACGTCTAATAGCAATCCTGTGGTACGCTTGTTCCACAATGATGCTTCTACATCAAGTTTGTTATTGAACAAGGTTGCATAAACCGTGAAATCAAACTGTGCTGATTCCTCCCAACCTAAAGTGGGGTTGGCTGGCTGACTTGGGTAAATCCCAGGACTTCCGGCATAATCACCCAAACTACCTGCTTGATACAAACCAAGGGAGGCGAAATTATCAACCCTGTCATTTCCTGCAATACCATAACTAGCATTAATTTTTAAGAAATCAAGTACACTGTTGTTTTGCAAAAACTTCTCTTCAGAAAGGACCCATCCTCCAGACAAGGCCCAGAAATTACCATAGCGGTTATCCAAACCAAAACGAGAAGAACCATCTCTCCTTGCGCTACCTTCAAATAAGAATTTATCTTTGTACCTATAGTTTAATCTCGAGAAATAAGATGCAAGTTTCCAACCGGTACCTGTTGCACTGGTGATAGTAGGAGTAGCAGCAGAGGCTACGTTAGGCAATTTGTCACTCACAAAGCCTGAGCCTTCTACCGTCATACTCGCAAAATCAGATTGCTCGTAAGAATAACCTAAGAGTGCTCCAAAATAATGGTCATTCCCGAAATATTTTTCATAATTCAAGGTGTTTGTACTCAACCACTTATAATCTTGGATAATTCGCTTGTATCCTTCTCCTGTAGGCTCCACTATATCAGGATAACGCATGGTTTCTTCCGTTTGAATCTGATCAATACCCCAATCGGTTTTAAAAGTAAGGCCAGGAAGTATATCAAGTTCAAAATAAGTATTAGCGGTTGTCCTTCTTGTGACATACTCTGTTTTCGATAAATCAGCAAGTGCTAACAGGTTAGGAACAAATCCAAGTCTGGTATAATTGCCATTGTCATCAAATGGCCTATTGTATGGCAGATGAAGAAATGCTGAAGTTAAGGGAGCAAATGTACTATTGTCCGAGTTGATTCGGTCATTGAAGGTCTTTGCTAAACCCACATTAGCACCAAATCTAGCTTTTTCAGAAAACTTATGGGTCATGTTCAACCTGCCGTTAAACCTGTCCAACTCATTTCCTAAAGCATAAGTGTCCTGCATAAAATAGGTACCTGAAATGAAATAAGTGGTATTGTCACTTCCTCCTGATGCACTCACATTCAAATTAGAAATTTTACCTTGCTCAATAACTGCCTCGGGCCAATCAAAGCCTGTTTGTGGAAAACTACTTGCAGGATCTCCTGTCCTATCGGCACGGTATTGGTTGTATTGCGACAGGGACATGTATGGCCTTACAGTAGTTGGATTTTGTACTCCCCTGTAAAAGTCAACATTGATTCTGGATTCACCACTTTTCCCTTTTTTAGTTTGGATAAGGATAACACCATTCGCTCCTCTAGAACCATAAATAGCTACTGCAGAAGCATCTTTCAGCACTGAAATGGATTGAATTTCATTCGGGTTTAACTCCATCAATGGATTAAGAGTTACTGCACCGGATTCATTGGCATAATCTCCGCTACTTCCATCATTCAATGGAACGCCATCCACTACAAATAAAGGCGAACCACCTGCTGTCAAAGAGGCCACACCTCGAATTCTAATGTTTTGCTGTGCGCCACCTACGCCTGAAGCCCCTGTCAACTGAACACCAGCTGCTTGGCCTTGTAGCGCCTCCTGAGCCGTAAAAATAGGCATCCTTTCAATTTGAGAATTGTCCAGGCTAGAAATACTTTGTACCGACATTTTTGCTGATTGGGTACCATACCCAACTACGACTACCTCTCCTAATGTCTTAACATCAGGTTTTAGCAATACATCAATCTTACTTTGGTTGTCAATTATCCTTTCTTGAGTAAGAAACCCAACAAAGCTAAAAGACAATACATTTGATCCTTCTGGAATCGATAAGGTATAGGTACCATCAATATCTGAAACAGTACCAACCAACGATCCTTTCACGCTCACATTCACTCCAGGTATCCCATTAGGCTCATCCTCAGAAGTAACCGTCCCGGTTACGGTTCTGCTCTGAGCCATTGATGAGAATACTGCTAACATAGAAAATGTCAAGCAAAGTAAAACTCGCTTCATAGTAAATAATAGATTAAGGTTTTTTAACAATGTTTATAATGCAAAATTCCATCAAATTATTCATAAACCAAAATGATCTATAACTGCATAGTACAAGGTGAAAACCAAAATATTTTGTAAAATAGGGCGAAACAAAAATTTATATTTTACAGGCCTTAGATAAAAATAGAATAATATTACTTATTTGTTAATATTTGATTTAATTTTAAATTTTATATTATTATACCATTTTAATATTGTCTTTTAAATATTCATATATTATTCAGCCCGTTTATGTAAAATGTATTTTATTTTGTTGATCATGTTTTTAGCCTACTAAAATATTACAATTCATGATTTAGCCCAAATAGACAGTTGCGTGGAAAATCAAAAAAAAAAATTCAAAATTGCTGATTCAGAATATTATGGAGGTATTATGAAATTATTACGAATTTAAATAAATCGTAAAAAAAATAAAAAAAATTGTTTGACGACCCATGGATCATAATATTCTTACCATTAAATGCAAAGGCTTGGTCCATAATCAATAACAATCAATGGGACAATTCTATTTCTTCTATAATATCCCAGGCCCCTTGTACTTTTTTGAGCAAACAAACCTGATGAACGTTAAAAGAGCCCTTCACAGAACTCTCTTTAAGGTATTCCAAAACAGGCCCAAATTGATCTTTTTTCACATCTTTAAAAGCCAAAGTCAGATGAGGATGATAATTGGAATCGCTTAACTCAATATTCTTTTTTAATACTGCTTTACTAAAAACCATGAGCCGTTGTTGACAAGACAGTAGTTCAGGGGGATATTTTACCTTCATAAAGGCCACCCTATTCCCAAATGAACCTATCCTTCCGAGCGCCAAAGAAAAGCTTTTCTCCTTTTCAAAAAACTCACTTAATGATTTTACCAATTCCCCTTCTTTATTTTCATTGTGAACAAATGGCATTTTCAGGGTAATATGCGGTGGGGATTTAAGGGCATACTTAATGCCAAAGGCGGCACGCAGCTCCTTCTTCAATTCAGTAATGGCGCTCTTTAATGGCTCATCGGGCACAATGGCCAAAAAATATTTACCCATTATTTTAGTCATAACAATATGTTATCTGAATGATTTGACTTTCTATACGAAGGGTGCAAAAGTCGTCTTTTTAATTGATTTTTTAACCTCAAAAGGAATAGTACTAGCAATGCAATGATTCAAATACCATAATCCAGTTCCACACAAGTCGGTAATTGCATTTATTTTTAAAATTTGAAGTAAATGTTCTTTCAAAGAAGCCCTCAAAAAGTTAAATTCATAAAATTTTACCATATTCACAATTCAAACGCAAAACTGATTTAAAGGTAAGATCAATGAAGCAATTCAAAAAAGTCATGGTAGGGTTAGACTTAACCCTTTTAGATGAGGTATTGATATCCAATATCAAAATACTCGTTCCTATTTTGGATATAGAGAAAGTATATTTTATTCATTTTTCGAAAAGTCTAATTCTACCCGAAGAAGTCACTTCAGCTTACCCTGATTTATTGGCCCCTTTAGACGAAACCATCGAAAGTCAAATTCTATATGAAATTGAAAAGAGCAAACCCGCATTGGATTTCAATTATGAGATCATCGTAAAGGAGGGAAACGCACAAGATAGCATGCTTCGCTGGTGTAATATCAAGGAGACCGATCTTTTAATACTGGGTAGGAAAAAAGGAAAAACAACTTCTGACTCCCTAGTTAAAAATCTATCTCAAAAGTACCCTAGACCAGTACTATTGTTACCGGAGACTCCTCCAACTGGCAAAATAAACAATGTTTTACTTCCGATAGATTTTTCAAAACATTCGACGGTTAGTATTTTAATAGCCTTGGAAATTAGCGAAAAAACCAATGCAAATTTACAGTGCTGTCACATGTATGAAGTACCGAGTGGTTATAGCAAAACGGGTAAGACTTTTGAAGAATTTGCAGCAATAATGCTGGAAAATGCAAAAAAAGATTTCAAGAATTTCTTAGCTGAAAATAACTTGCCTGACCAATTGTGTACTTTTATTCTTCATGACAAAAAAGATGAAGCGGACAGCATAATGGAGTTTGCTAGGTCTATCGAAACAAGCTTATTAATCGTAGGAAGTAGGGGGAGGTCAAGATCAGCTGCGGTTTTATTAGGAAGTGTGGCCGAGAAACTAGTTAATAGCAACCATGACATCCCCATGCTAGTGATGAAGGAAAAAGGTGAAAACATGAGCTTTCTTGAAGCCCTTTTTAAAATCTAAAAAATTGCTGTCTTATGAATACAAGTGTTAAGCAATAAAACCTCAGGTAATCAAATGGTTTTGATAGGTTTTTCAATAAACCTCTTCCCCTGAGCTTAACATTTGTTTCATTGTTCTTAAGACTATATTAATGTCCAGAAAAAAGGACCATTTGCGAACATAAAAATAATCAAGCTTCACTCTGGACCTTATTTGCCAGTGCGCAGAAATCTCACCACGATAACCCAATACTTGTGCTAGGCCTGTAATCCCCGGTTTGATACAATGCCTGTTGTTGTATTTCCCCAAACGTTGTTTAAAGACCTCATTCATTGGGACAGTATGAGGCCTGGGCCCTACGACTGACATTTCATTTTTCAGTACATTTATAAATTGAGGAAGCTCATCCATGGAGAAGCGTCTTAAAATCGCGCCAATTTTAGTAACTCTAGGGTCATTTTTGGAAGCTTGGAGCGTATCTGACCAAGGATTCTCTTGCATCGTCCTGAATTTAATACAAGTAAACTCCTTATTGTTTACACCAGTCCGTTTTTGATAGAAAAACACTGGACCTTTGGACTCTAGCTTTATCAATAACGCAATGATTGGCACCAACCAACTAAAGACAAAGAGAATTACTAAAACAGAAAACATTACATCAAAAACCCGTTTGAAAAATTGATTCCCCAACCGATCTAAAGGAATCTCGTTCAAGTTGACAACTACAAAGGATCCATAGTTACTAAAACTCATTTTCTTGTTCCATTGCAATGCAGGACCAGGAATGACCTTAACCTTAAAATGATTTTCATCAGCGAAATCCACTATTTTATTTACCAGATTGGTGGGCATGTTTTGACTAAGGTAAACCAGATCCAAAGAGCCGATCCCATAGGAATCAAAAAATTGGTCAAAATCCCCCAATACATCCCTACTATTCACTTTATCATCAAAAAACCCTAATAATTTGATCCCAAAAGCCTTATTCTTTTCAAGGGTGCGCGCCAACTGATTGCTCCATTCGTCTTTCCCCAATATTACCGCTTTGCGGTAATTTCTTCCACTCTTCCTATACCCTCTCAGGGCCATATGAACGCCAATTCTAAAAAACACCAACATGAAGAGCCCAATTGGAAAAAGATAAAAATCTAATTTATTTGCGCTGGAAGAGGACAAATGCTCCCTAAGAATAAAAAATATCAAAATTGCCCATATAAATGAGACCAGGAATTGCATGAGGGTATCCCAATAAACAGAGGTTCTTGATAGCTTATAATCTTTCCTAACCAACACAATAATAAGCCAAACCAAGCCAAACAGTCCTACATCTAAAAGGTAAGCCGAAGACTTGTAGTCACTACTGGGACTTAAAATAGTTGAAAGTCCAAACACAATAAACATCACCAAAAGCTCCACAGAGATAAACAGCCATGGGAAATATTTATAAAAACGTTTTGCCATTCAAGTATATCATTTAAAAATAATTAGCACAAACCCCTATCATTCGATTCATTTTGACAGGAACTTTGCTGCTAATAGCTAAAAACCGTAAGCTTAGCACAAAAATACTGTAAATCTTGTCACTTTTTTCGTTTTTTTGCTTTAATCGAAATCAGATTCCTACACTGATGTTATTTTACTTGGACAACTCTAATACAACTGAAACATAAAATCAACACATCAAGAGAATGTCATAGGGACGTTATTATGGGATGGGATCAATTGCTGTCAGCTTTCACGACTTTATGCATAGAAGGGGTATAAGTCATTTAAAAAAAGATAAAAAAAACCGGATATAATCCGGTTATATTTTTAATCTTAAGGTATAAATTTCAATCTACTTTAGCATTAAAATTTGCGTTATGACACGATTAATCTCCCACAATAAAAGAATAAGGATATAAATGGAACGGATACTTTTTAGTAGTTAATCTCAACCAAATTTTCTTTTATTTTCCGCTTACACAATGCCTTAAAAAGGTTTTCATATTCATCAGTCACAATATCCCAGTTGTATTTATCTGTTAACCCTTCTCGAGCATGCGCTCTTAAATATTCAATTTTTTCAGGAGAACTTTCTGCCCTTTCTGTGATATCAACAACAGATGCTGCATTTTTCTCAAAGTACCATCCATATTTACCTTTTTGAAGCATTTCCTGGTTGAATCTGGTATCCAAAGCAAGTATGGCACAACCATATCCAAGTGCTTTCAACATTGCAGGATTTGTGCCTCCATATTCATGGCCATGAAAATAAGCAAAACAATTGTGGTACAAAGAAGCCAATTGTTCTTGGTCTCTTACATACCCGGTAAATATCAATCTCTTGTCATCTACCTGCTTCATTCTTTGGGCAAACTTATCGTGATAAGGAACATCTCCTACAATAACGAGCTTTCTTTTGGATTTTGATTTAACAAAACCCTCCACGATCAAATCAGCATTATTGTCAGGAATGAGTCTTCCTACAATCAAAAAATAAGATTGTTTTTGAAGATCCCACTCTTCAATCAGAGCGCTATCGGAAGACAATCTAGGATTGGCACCGTAGGCGATCATCTTGGAAGGAGCGTTGAATTTTTCCAGATAAATTTTTTCCATTTCATCTGAATCTGTGATCAATTGATCATAAAGCTTAGTGGCCAGTCTAGAAGCAAACAGATAATACCTCGCTCCTAATCCTTTCCATTTTGGTCTTAGCCACTCCAGACCATCTACATTGATGGTAGATGGTTTTCCAAAAGCTTTGGTGAGTATACCAAAAGGCCCATTGGCACTATTTACTACAAATACTACATCTACTTTTGAAAAACAGACGTGTATCATTGAAAGCAAAGAATTGGTCAATTGACTTAATGACTTGGTTTCAACACAGGGTATATAGACCAGGTTAATACCATTAACCTTTTTAGGTTTTTTTTCAAACAATGGAGCATGACAATATACGGTAACCTCTATTCCTCTTTGCACCAACCGTTCGCCCATTTCTTTTACAAAAGTTTCGTAACCCCCGTAAACATAAGGATACCCTCTTGTACCTACTATGGCAACATGCAACGGCTTGTTGTTTTTTGACATACTGTATCTATTTACTACTCAAGAAAAAATATTCAAAATTTTCTGTCCATATTTAGGCAAAGAAAAATTTTCTATAACGCTTTTTCTGGCCTCTTCACCTACTTTGTCGATTTGGCCTTTATTATTTATTAAATCACCAATAATGGAAGCTGCTTTTGGAGCTTCATTCAAAGGGATATGGTAACCCGTTTCCCCATGCTCTATCATTTCCAAGGCTCCACCTTGGGCTGTAGCTACCACAGGTTTTTTAGAAGCCATGGCTTCTAATATTACAGTTGGGAATGGATCGGGTAATATGGAGGGAAGAATAAAAATATCCATAGTAGCTAAAACATGGGATATATCTTTTCTAAAACCTAAATTAATTATTTTATCACTAAATTTATTCTCCAAAATCCTTTGTTCTAACCCTTCAAACAAGTGTTCATCACCAGGAAAGGCGTCTCCTACTAAAAGAAAATATAAATTTAAAAACTTTTTATTTAATTCTTCTGAAATTTCCAAAAAGTATTCCTGCCCTTTCCAACTGTTAACCCTTCCTATCATGCCTATAATCATTGCCTCATTAGGAATATTTAACTCCTTACGCAAATCTACAGATTTGCAAAGGTAAGGATTATAATCTATCCCATTATAAACCAAATGCAGTTTATTTGCACTTACGTGTTTTGCCCAATTCTTTTTAACGGCTTCTGAGACAACTATAACCTTATGAGCGTTATACTCAACCAATTTTCCCATCCATACTGCAAAAAACTTTGGCTGTTCAATGATTTCATGCAAATGCCAAATGTGGGTGTACCCTTTCATTCTGGAAAGTAGTGCTCCTACCCAAACTGCAGCTGTATTCGAATACACGTGAGTAATTTTTTCTTCTTCAGCAAGTGCTACAAGCTTTTTATAAGCCTCAAAAGTAACCTTTAATCTGTTAAATAACCCACTGATATTAAAATACTTGCGCCTAATAATGCCTAAACGTACTAGTTCAACCCTAATTCCTAACTTTTTCAACTCGTCTGCTAGCGGGCCATCCTCCGACAAAATCACTAAAACAGCCACACCACTGTCGCTCAGAATCTCAGCGGTAAGTAAAAATATTTTGCTCGCTCCATATAGGTCAGATGACCCATGCAGCATCATAACCCGCTTTCCCTCTATTTTACGCTTCATTTATATCCTTCTGATTCTATTTAGGTAAACATGAAATCGGCATTGATTTTTTTGTATGCGGTAGAATTCCTTCCAGACTATGGCCTTAAACAATAACTTTAATTCCTCTTTTAGACTTCGATTATAAAATTCAGGTCAATCATACTGCCAATATCCATGGACATGATTAGGAACCCGTTTTTTTCATTTCCTTGATTTGATAAGCTTGGCAGGATTTCCTCCAACGATGCTGTGTGGAGCCACGTCCTTTGTTACTATACTTCCAGCCGCAACAACCGACCCCTTCCCTATGGTAACCCCTGCTAAAATCACGGCATTAGAAGCAATCCAGCAATCATCCTCTATTTTTACAAAAGAACGTTTGACCCCTTGCGCTATCATTGGTTGCTCATTATCTTCAAAGACATGATTTTCTGCATAAATACTTACCCTCGGCGACATCATTACATTGTCACCAATCTCAATATAACCTGAACAACCAATATAGGCATAAGGCCCTATGCTTGAATTATTGCCAACTTTAAGTCCTACCCCTAACTCGCCGCCATATAAGTTTGTTGGTCGAATAATCGCATAGCTACCCACGGTCACTTTATCACCGAAAACGATGCCTTTTTGTGAAAGGCAATTTATTTCACAATGATCCTGGGCAACAAAATTACTTCCGACCTCAAAATAGCCTGCTTGACGAATGGTTACTCCCTTCCCCAACAGGAGCATCCCTCTTGATGATTTCAGCCGGAGTCTTAGAAACAACCCACGAAACCACCAAATACCCATACGCATCAATACAGACAGGGTAGATAATCGGTCCCAACCCAATCCAAATCGATCTGAAAAATCCAATCCTGAAATCCCTGAAATTAACTTTCCCGGAAAACTACTCATCAATCATCCTTTTAAAATAACCCAGCAAAGATAGGAAAAACTTCTCTCCAGTAAACAACGACAACCGCTTAAAGCCAGATTGGATTAATTCATGACGAAGAACTTCATCTGTGGAAAGCTGCAACATGGCTTTTGAAAAATCCTCCGCATTAAAGGAGTTACTTACCAACACTGCTTCACCTCCCACTTCCCGCAATGCACCTTGAGGACCGATAATAACGGGTAAACCGTAAGAAAATGCCTCCAACACAGGCAATCCAAAACCTTCATTGGTGGAAGGAAACACATAAGCCTCTGCAAATTGATAATAAGTAGAAAGCTCGTTTGCTTCTAAATACCCAGGGAAAATCACCTTGTCCTCCAATTGGTGCATTTTTACTAAATTCAAAATCGCAGGATAGTCATCCAAGGCTTCTCGAGGGCCTCTTTGCCCTACCAAAACTAAAGCGTAGGCTGTATCACTCTTTTGCGAAAAAATAGCAAAAGCCTTAATAAGTGTGGGAAGGTTTTTCCTTTTCTCCATAACACCAACATGAAGGAAATATGGGTTTGGGTGAGGGGAGAATTCCTTGTTCTTTTTGCTCTTCACCGGGAGGTCCAGGCCTGTAGGAATGGCCGTGATAGGATTGCTAGTTATTAAATAATTTGATATTTTTGATTTGGCATAATGACTGACGGTCAAAACGCAAGCTCCCGAATCAATACTCTTCTGTAAAAAGAACAAGTAAATTTTTCTCCAGAGGGCATTGTAATGTTCGGGCGTTTCCCAGAAAAAAGCATCATGAATCACGGAAATCCTTTTTCCTCTGGACCAAATGGGTGAAAGAATGTCAGGAGAGAATACCAGATCCGTTTTGTACCAAAGAGAAAGGAATGGTAAGACTAGGAGTTTGTGAGAAAAATATCGAATCTGAAACCACCAATTTTTCCAGCGAGCAGTTTTCCCTTTAAAAAATTTACTTTCCTTGATTTTTTCTCTTGACGGGTAAATGACAAAAGTGTACGCTTCCCCATCGTAAGCTGCGATTTGATTGAGAAGGCTATCCGTATAGGTTTTAATGCCCGTTTGAGCCAGGTATTGAAAAAATATATCTATGAGAATGACTTTCTTACCTTTCTTATTCATGCCGATGGTTGGGAAAGATTATTAGGCCTCGTAAACTTCAAGTTAAAGTAAAGCTGGTTATAGGCAGTTAGGGTATAGCCCATCATCCACCAGGAAATGAGTGAAACATAAGCATATAATTCTGCATTGGCTGTAAATAGCGGTAAAAGAAGCCCAAATTTAGTTGCGGCTGTCACAAAAGCAATACGAGCTGTATTGCTGTCTTCTGTTTTTCTAAAAACCATAAGGCTTTTATAGATACCAAAACCCAAAATAGCAATGTACAAAAACATGCCTAACACGCCAAGTTGAACCCCATAGATTAAAAACTGGTTTTCTCCCCCGACACGGAATTCATCTTCTACACTACCTGTGTTTCCACTCATAGCGAGCCCTATTCCTTCGGGATTGGCAATAATGGAATCTAAGGCAAGAAACCATTCCACCAAATGTCCCAAGCTAGAAGCATTTTGGAAGGTAAGGGTGTCATAGATAAAATAATAAAATTCATCGGAGGCAAACAATATCACATAGGCTCCAAAACTAATAAAAAGCAAGGCGCCTAGACCTAATAATTTATAAAGCCTAAATACCACAGCAATGAAGAGAAGCATTAAAAAGAATGCTCCAAAAGCTGCCCTAGATGCGGTCATCATCAAGCTCCCCAAGGATGCCGCCATTACGATAAGGTACATCCAGCTCTGTCCTCTTTCTTTGCTTAAATACCAGATAAGACCTGTGGAAAAGGCTAACAGGCATGAACTGGCAAGTTCTAGCGGATCAGAAAAAAAGGAGGCCAATCGCATCCCTGAAGTTTGGGTTTCAAAAGTCCAGGACAAGCCATAATTTCCTGTTGGATCGATACCATTTACGGCAAAATTAAATAAAGCGTAGCCAGAAAATTGTTGAAAGTGCGTGCCTATCATCTTCTCTACTACATTCAAGCAAAAAGCAGCAATGGCCACAAGCATTATTAGGCTGAATAGTCTCGTAATAGCTTTTTGATCCATCTGTGTATTTCTTCCCAAAAAATAAAAGAGAGGAATTAATAAAGTGCCTTTAAGGTACAATAACTTACTGAGTAAACTTGCTTCGCCAAGAGGCAGAAACACATACAAAATTGCTAAAGCGGTAAAGGAAAGAAATAGTTTATCAACTAAATTAAGTCTGATTGGATAGTCCCAAATATTTCTATTGTAGAAAACAAAGCCAAGCAAAGCCAGAAACAGTAATAGTTCTTTAATGTATTGAAAAAATGCTACTACTAATTCTGAACCCGTAGCTTGGTAGACTATACTCAAAATGGAGGTGTAAAAGGGCAGGTAGAGCACCATAAAGAATAGAATAAAATACCACTCCCCTTTGAAAACAATCTTTTCAACAGTGATGAATATAAGCAGTAATACATATACCACTACAATTACGAACAATAGCAGAGATATCATTTACTAAATTTAAGTGGGGTTTTCCATCCTTCTTTAATTCCATTTATCACCGCCATGCATTTGCTTCTACGGCCTTTTAGCAAAAAATAAAGAATAAAAAAACCAAATTTAGTAAAATGGAAAGGCCATGCGAACCAGTATTGTGGACTGACACAGTATTTCCTAAGTTGAAAAATTTGATTTCTAACGTTAAGCAGATGCACTTTAGGGTCTAAAAAACCTTCACTTCCTTTAATTTCGCTTTTCGATGATGCTCCTGCCTCATGGTAAATTATCGATTGGGGATGTACCTTGAGCTCAAAGCCATGCTTTCTCATTCTTAAAGACCAATCCACATCTTCAAAATAAGCAAAGTAGTTGTTGTCCAATAACCCAACTTTTTCTAAAACCGTTGATTTAACCAGAATTGCACAACCACTAATCCAGTCAGTCAAGTAAGGGGTTTCACTCTTTACACTGTAATTAGTTTGCGAAAACCCCAACCAAGCGTGGTACTTTCCTCCAGCATTCCATATTTGTGTTTCTGGCTCCATATAATAAATTAATGGCTGTATGGCCGCCAATTTATCTGAAGTCCTCATTTCTGCAAGCAACAATTCCAGAAAACCTGTTGCTACTTTTGTATCATTATTGAGCAACAAAATGTAATCATAACCTCTATTCAAGGCGTATTGCATGCCTATATTATTCCCACCTGTAAAGCCTTCGTTGACTTTATTTTTAATAAGGTGGACCGCTTTAAAGCGATTTTGGATATTTAATATGGAGCCATCTGTTGATCCATTGTCTACAAGGACAATGTCACTTTCTGAGAACCCTGTCGCGAGGAGCGAATCTATACATGCCTGGGTATAAGCCCAGCCATTCCAATTAAGAATAACTACGGCTACTGAATAATGCACGATAAAATTGAGATACGGTGGATGATTTTTTTCTATTTAAAAGTATGGTGGTGATAATAAATATTATTATTTCTGTTGAAATCAAAGCTACAGCAAGGCCTACACCACCATAAGCTTGGGTAAGGACTAGGGAAGCTGTAAGCATGTATACTGAAAAAACCCAGGTGGAATTAAAAAGAACTTTCTTTTGCTCAGTCACTAAAATTATCAGCATATTCCCCAAATTAAGCCCTGAAACCAAGGGGATAAAGGACAAAATTTTAAGGAAAAGGACCGCATTCTTTAAGTTTTCACCTGCGATGAGGGTAATAATAAAGGGCGCTGCTATTTGAATAAAGACAATGATTAAAACGCCAATTCCTAAAGTGGCCAATTCTACCTTGGCAAGAAAGGAAAAGAATTTACTTTTCTCTTCATAATAAAGAATACTGGCCCTAGGAAAAACGGCTTGACTAATTAAAACCGGAGCCATTCGTAAAACCATCGCTATTCGCTCAGCTATACTGTATGGACCCAATACGGCAGCGGAAGCGAAAAAACTTAAAATAATCAGTCCTCCATTAATAGCTATGTGGGAAGCAAGGCTTGAAAGAAACAACAACACGTTTTCTTTTATAGAGCGGAATATACTAGGGAATTTTGGCCAAATCAGTTTGATATTCATACTGAAGTGCACAAAGAAGAGTAAACCTACATTTCCTAAAAGTGCGGTAGTACCCAGTAAAAAATTCGCCAAATAACTATCCCTTGGAATATTTATACACCAAACCAATAACAGCAAATAAACCAATTTGGTAAGAACATTAATTACCGATACCCACTGCATCCGTTCTTTTCCTTGAAAAAACCAAACGCTGGTAGTGGCTTCACTAAATAACAATACCGTAGACCACCAAAGCACCAAAAGAAAATCTTCAAAATACCCAAAGACAAAGCCAAGGGTCCCGATAATCAATAGAGAGATGAAGGCAAGAAATAGCTTGCTCCAAAGGATTTCTGAGACCTTCTCACTTAGGGCTTTATTATTTCCCTGATTCAAAGCAATGCTCTTGGGGGCACTCAGATTGTACCCGAAACCAACAAGAACATTAAATAAGAGAATAACGGAGAAAGCAAGATTGATCCTTCCAAATTCCTCCACTCCCACTACACGAATCAATACCGGCATAGCCACAATTGAAACAAGGATGTTTGAGGATTGAATTAAAAATAAAAAAACTAAATTTAAAAAAGATTTATGCCTTAATAAATGAATATAAGGTACTTGGGAGGGTTTATCCGACATAATTACTGGAAGGACTCATGGCTTAAGATGTGTCACATACAATGTGCTCAAATAAATCCAAATAAAACCCATCAAAAAGAATAGAAACATTCCCACGACAATTCCCATCTTCAATTTTATTTCAGCTCTCTCCAAAGGATATCGGGGCTGGTCTATAATCTGGATCAAAGGAGTGTTGTTCCTATTGTTTATTTTAGAAATCTCTAAGTTCTTTACAATTTCTTCATATACAGCAGCCGAAGCTTGAATATCAATTTGTATGCTTTTTGAAGGCACTACCCGCTCTTGAAGCAATGGATTTGGATTGGGAATCCTGTCCTGAAATACAGCCAAGGCCTTAATTTTGTTGTCTAAAACTTTTCTTACACTGTCTGATTGATTTTGAAGCACTCGGACATTCTCTGTTGTTTTCTTTGTCTTTGCTTTTAAATAAAATTCATTGACTGTTGCTACGAGGTTTTCATTAAAGCTTTTAGAAAATGCTTGGTCTTTACTGGCTACTGTCACTTTGATTATATTGAGCTTTCGATCTGGCTTTTCTACTATTAAGTTTCGTTCCTTTATTTCCTTCACTACTTCTTTCAATACACTGTCCTGTTGTATACTATAGCGGGAACGAGGCAATGAGAAATCCAAAGCGCTGAAATCAACCTCCTCTTTCCATTTTTGATCAAGTTTGTTAAAAATAATGTACCGCTCTATTAACAGTTTGCCAGCACTTTCATTAGACACAGAATCAAAGGGCTTTAACAAGGTTTTGGTTAGCATGGATTCTGATTTATAAAGTTCCATGATATTGTCTCCTTTAAAGAGGCCACTCTCTCCCCCCATCGCTCCAAGGTTAATTCCAAGCATAGAGGCAAGCCCTGAAATATTCCCCATTCCCCCCATGTCAGATTGCTCTAGTACAAAGGTTGTGTCAGCATGATATACTGGCTTTTTAAGAATAGACACAAGTGCTCCTAAAATAGCACCAACAGCCATAAAATACAGCAATGTTTTCCATCTTCCCTTAAAAACAATTAGCCAGTTTTGAAAGCGATGAAACAGCTCTTTAAATGTAATCTTGTCATCTAATATGTGTCGGTTTCCCTCCATAGTTAATTCCAAATCTGAGTTAAAACCAATGCCAAAGTGGCCAGGCCAGTAGTAATGCCAACAAAATCACCAGGTCTAATTGGGATCCTTGGACCTTTGGTAGGAACAATAATTTCTGATCCAGGTTCAACCTTAGGAAAGGCATTAAAGAAAATATAATTCTTGGTTCTGGCCACTTCACCGTTGGCATATACCACGTAAGTTCTTTTCCTTTTCGCTCTTACATTAAAGCCTCCTGCCTTATTGATGTAATATGGCAATCCTCTAAAATCTTCATGCCTAATGGTTGTTGGATAGATCACATCTCCTCTTAATCTTACCGTTTGCAACTTTCTAGGAACGCTTAATATATCACCTTCCTCTAAAATCAAATCGTATTTAGATCCCGGATTTGCCATTATGGCTACCAAGTCAATCGCTACTGCCTCAGTTTCTCTTAATTGAATAGGGTTAATTCCGTCCCGAGAAGCAGATATATCATTTAACAGTCTCTCTCTGGCCTCTATTACAGCTTGATCTAACTCCACTTCTACTGAATCATTTTTCCCAAAAAGGTATTTATTTATGCGGTCAATCATTAGTTTTTGAGACTCTGTAGGTTCCATATTGTCCCTATTTAACCTTTCCAACAAATTGAGTAAGTTGTTGTTGTTTCTGACTTTCTCCGATTGATTTTTGAAAAACTCAGTTCTTCTTATAAGTGTAGCTCCTTTAGGGTAAGCAAAATCTGTAAGTCCTCCAGAACGGGAAATCAAACTAGAAATCCGCTCTTCGGCCTGGGTAATGGCAAAATTGCCAGGAGCTTGGACTTGTCCATCAATTTTCACCATTCTTTCAAAACTGAAATTTGTCTTTCTCCTCACTGTCAAATGATCGAATGGAAGAAGTGCATGGGGATTATCAGAAAGCCCCAGGTCCTCACCCATAGCGACGGGAATAAGCTGAGCATATTCTCTGCCATCTTGATCTGTTGCTCTTCTGGCAATTTCAATATCATCTTTCGATGCAGATTCTTTAAGCCCTCCCGCCATAAGTATAAGGTCTTCAGATGTCATGTCTTCAGCATAGGCATAGGTTCCCGGCACCAATACTTCGCCACTTACCTTGACATAGGTTTCTTCCTTAATCTCATAAATTGAAGGGACATGCACGACATCCTCTCTGACAATAGGTATGTCAGGTGAATTGCCATTCATTATCTCTCCAAGGTCTACTTGTATCAAACGAGTACTTAGGTCATCCTTTGTTCTTAAAACAGTCACTCTCTTTGAGAATGCTTCCCCCCTTAATCCTTCGGACTTTTCAATCAGTTTGGTAAGCGTGAGCCCTTGTTCAAAAGCATAATTACCAGGTCTATAAACAGCACCCTTCACTTGCACTCTATTGGTATACCTATCGAGTATTTCTCCAACTAAATAATGATCCCCTCCTTTTACCAGAAACATTGAAAACTGATCATTGTAAACATCCGAAACGGCTTTTTCTTTGGCCGTCATTCTTGTGACACCAACTTTTTCCTGGAAGGCGCCATCAGTAAAGCCACCAGCAAATTCAAGCACGTCAGCAAAGGTCTCATTTTCCTTTACTTCAAAAATTTTAGGGCGCTTTACAGCTCCTTCCATACTTACCCTAGCGGTATATGGCGGTACCAAAATGATGTCTTGATCCTGTAAGGTCACATTCACACCTGGATTGCCATTAATTAAAAAATCATAAAGGTCTATTTCAGCAATTGTTTTTTGATTTCGGATTAATTTCACATTCCGCATACTACCATTCACATTCGGGCCACCTGAAGCATATAAGGCGTTGAAAACATTACTAAAAGCACTCAAAGTAAATGTCCCAGGCAACCTGACTTCTCCCACTAAATTTACTTTTATGGTTCTGACATTCCCCAGATTAACTTGTAAAAAAGTATTTGGATTATTGCCTTTTAGGCCTTTGTAGAATACGGATAATCTATTTCGAATAACCTTGGTGGCCTCGTCAAGAGAAAATCCAGATACACTTATGGGACCAATATTTTCCAATATGATCTGGCCTTCTGGCGTAACGGAAGTTTGATAATAAGTTTCTGACTGTCCGTAAACATCAATATTCACTTCATCACCAGGTCCTAAAATATAGTTTCTGGGAGTAGCAAGATTTAGGTTGGGTTCAAAAGTCAGTCTTCTGGTTTTGTTGTAAAAAAGATCCATACCATAGTAAGGCAGTTTATCCGTGTCCATGTTCTCCAAATCTACTTGCGGAGGAATCAGCCCCTGGGTTATTTCATTGAACCCTAATTGTCTTCTTGGACTTCTGGAATTGGTCTTAGCTGCATTTCCAGCACCATAGTTATCCATCATTACCATCCCGTTTAATCTCTCCTTGAGCTTTTCAATTTCTGAAGTAGGCACTCCCCTTAATTGCGCCATCTCCAACAACTCGGCTTCTGAAAGACCTGCTTGAGTAGCTCTTTCGACCAATTGCTGCAATTGCTGATCGGTTAAATCATCTACATTTATAGCTGATATGTCTTCCAATGATTGTGGAAATGCATTAAAAGACATTATCAAAAGAAGAAAAAACATCAAATATCGAAACCTATAACGGTTTTCAGGTTTTGGAGAAATCATATCTATTTTTTTTTGGTAGCCATACAGCTTCGCCACATTACCCACACCTTTACCTGACATGAATAATTAGGTTATTCATAATTTTAACCATAAAGCAACTGTAAAGATAATTATTCCTTTCTTTAAGGGACAACCTTTACCTATTAAAGGCGAAATAATAAATATAATTTATTTCTTTATTAACCCTGTGAAATTGGCCTTTGAAATTGTTTTTATATCTGCAAACAAGGTTTGCCTGCTGCAGATGAAGTTGGCCGGTACCAGTTTGACGTTGCAATAAAAAATTCAACGATGTAGTCAAAAAGTAATTCTTAATCAAATTGAAAGAAAAAAGCATGGGTCAATAAACCCATGCTTTTAAAAATTAACCCTCTATTAAAAATTATGGTAGCATCACTTTGTCAATCACATGAATGACTCCATTCGTTGCGTGAACATTCAATAAATCTGTATTTAGATTAGCTTCTTCAATTTTTAACCCACTCAAATCTACAGTGAGCGTCTCATTTGCGAGCAAAGTAGGTAGTTCAGCAGCATCTCTCAAATCTTGAGAAAAAGCCCTAGCAGGCACTACATGATACAACAAAACATTCTCTAAAGTCTCAAGTGGAATGTCTTCGTAACCTGTTACTCCTAAGTCATCATACAATTGAATGAAAGCAGCATCTGTAGGAGCAAATACTGTCAAATCATCATCCATTCCACCATATACAGCGTCTACTAAACCTGCTCTAGATAGGGCACCTACAAGTTGAGTAAATTCTGGCGTAGCTGACTGAGAGAAATCCGTAGCTATGCCAGCTATGGACATTGTTGGCTTCATTAAAACATTGTCAATTACATGGATTACACCATTGGAGGCCTCAAGATCTGTTTCGGTTATTTCCGCATTTCCATTAATCCACACTTTATCATCGGTAGAAATACTCACATAAAATGGAGAACCTTCCAGAGAGGTAACACTTCCACTACTTACAGCAGAAGATGGCACATCAGCATCAACCACGTGATACAATAAAATATCCTTTAAGTCGTCTTCTGAAACGTCATTCACATCCGTAATCCCTGCATCAATAAATGCCTGATTCGTAGGGGCAAAGATTGTAAAAGGACCGTCGGCACTAAGTGCATCTACCAATCCAGCTCTCTGAACTGCTAGCACTAATGTGGTAAATCTGCTATCGCTTATGGCAAGTTCTACAACGTTTTTATCTTCAGGTTCCATAGGCATAGGATCATCATCTGAACAGCTTGTCGCAAAAAGAACAATTGCTGAGAGGAACAGTCCTAAAAATTTTTGAGAATTTTTTAATTTTGAGTGCATAATTTTAAATGGTTTAAGTTTTCTTTGGTTTAATTCATTGATAACCAAACCAATCAAATTAATTTTTGTTTAATTTTTCTTTAATTTAATTAAACACTAAGCTAGTAGGCATTAAATCGTTTCTATTGGAGGCCCAAATCTCAAAACCTGTGGATTTTCGGTCTTTTTACAGCCATCTTTCAAAAGAATGTTGCTAAACTCAATAAAAACTAAATCTCATTAAAAAGCTCTTTGTCTATCAAAAATTTAGGCCTGAAACCTCTTTTCACCTACCTCCACCAGATATTCTTCAGCTACTTCAATGATGTTGATCAATTGTTAAACATATTAAGTGCTATTGGCTAACTTTGCAGGCATGAAACGATTCAAATTCTTAATGACCGTTCTATTGCCAATCGCTATTCAAATTGGATGTAGCCAATCCAATGAAGACTGTGAAATCCCCTCCGGTTACAAGGAAAACATTGCTTCCATAGAAATTCTTAGAATGGAGAATTTATTCTTTGGGCAAATTTCCAAGGATAAAATTATGTCAAACTTAAAATCCTATCCTCAATTTTCAGAAGCTATGTTTGCCAATATGGGCATGGAGAACCAGGACCAACTGGCTGATGAACTACTATTGATCCACCAAGACAGTGGAATGGTGGAACTGTATCAGGAAGTAAAAGCCAATTTTGGGGACATTAGTGACATCAAAAATGATTTGGAGAATGCCTTTGCTGGGATCAAATACCATTACCCCAATTATAAGGTTCCTGCAGTTTATACTTTCGTTAGTGGTTTTGGTAGCGACCTTATCGTCACTAAAGATGTTATAGTGATTGGGCTGGACTACTTCCTACCAAATGATCATAAATTCCAACCTGTAGACTTGCCCTATTACATACTAAAAAGGTACAACAAAGCCCACCTTGTTCCAACCATCGTCACAGCCATTTCTTCACAGTTTAATGAAACAAAGCTTACAGATCGTAGTCTTCTCGCTGAAATGATCTATTACGGAAAATCCTATCACTTTACCAAAACCATACTACCCTGTACTCCAGATGAATTAATTATTGGTTACGAAACGGATGAAATCCTTGGCAGCTATGCCAATGAAGAAATGATTTGGGGTCATTTTATTGAAAATGAATTGTTATTTGAAACCAATCCATTCGAAATCAGAAAGTATACAGGGGAGGCTCCATTTACGGATGTAATCAGTCCAGACGCGCCAGGAAGAATAGGAAGATGGATAGGGTGGAATATCGTAGATGATTACCAATCCAGTAATGAGTTAAGCCTCACAGCGCTGATGAAACAAGAAGATGCACGACTAATATTTAAAAATTCAGGGTACAAGCCCCGGAGACCATAATTTGAAAAATGCTAGGGGTTCATCAGTATATAAAAGCAGAGCTGATTTTAAAGATTACTGTTAATGGGCCAAAAAGGCAAGCAACTTCTGTTGGGCCTCCTTTTTATCAAAATTATTTTCTGCAATTTGCCGAGACTTTTGACCCATCTGATAAAGCAGAGAAGGTTTTTTTTCTAGTTTTTCCAGCTCCTGTATGATAAGTTTGGCCTCTTCTGAATCGTGAAAAAGACCAATATTTTCATTTAGTATAAGTTCATAAATCCAACCCTTGAAGTTCACAACAACTGGTAAACCTATTGCCAACGCATCAAAAAATTTATTAGGACTACTGCTTTCCAATGCCTTTAAAGGGAGAAAAGAAATATAAGCCAGGTCAGCAATTTCCAATTGTTTTTTAACGGCTATTTTATTCGCAAAGGGAATAAAAAACACGTTATTTAATGCCAATTGTAATGTTCTTTCCTTTAAGCTTTCCAAGGCATTACCATCACCCATCAATTTAAAATGCCAGTTTTTACCTAATTTCTTTGCTTCCAAAGCCAGGTCCAAAAATTGATCAAGCCCATTGACTTCGCCTATTGCTCCCGAGTACAAAAAGGTCATTGGCTGCCTGGCAAAATCTCTGGTTTCATGAGTTAAGTCTTTTGGCCTGAAAAAGTCATTGTCAGAAAAATTAGGTATTAACGCTACCCTCTTTTCAGGAAATCGAGATTTAATATAGCTCTGAATTCCAGGAGAAAGTGAGACAATTTTGTCCGCCCTCCGGTAAATTTTAGACTCCACTTTATAAAGTAGTTTTTTGACAATTGGGTTATTTATTTTCAAAACTTGTATTGGAGCTTCAGGCCATAGGTCCCTAACTTCAAAGACAAAAGGGATGTTCCAAGTTTTCTTTGCCCAAACACCTATCCATCCGGTAGTAAGCGGAGTAGAAGAAATGTAAAATAAATCAGGTGATTGCAGCGTTCTGATCAAGCTCTTAGCTTGTTTATAAAAGCGATAAAATGCCAAAATTCTTTCCCATGCAGAGAATTCAGCCCGATAGGGAACCGGAAGGTAATGCACCTTAACATCTCCATCTTCAACTGCTTTGTATGCTTTTTTATTGTGAGCTGTAATTACCTCCACCTTGATGCCTTCCTTAGCAAGTCCTTGAGAGAGATGAAAAGATCTCACCGCTCCTCCTTGATCAGGTCTTAAGTAATATTGATGGATGTAAATGATTCTCATTGGATGTTTTTATTGATCCACTCTGAAAGTAAAAACACATTAAATAATAGTAGGTAATGCGCTTGAATATGATCTTCAGGATTTTTTAATAATGATTGCCATTCCTTGGGCACTAAGCCAGCATATGTATTACCAAAATCTATAATCGCTGAACACATTTTCATTCTAAAACCAGAATGATGTAGAAACCACTCCTTAATAGGAAGACCAAATCCTGATTTTTTTCGCTTTGCAATGTTTTCAAGCCCCTCAGCGATCAAAATTTCTTTTATCCAGGATTTAGGTGTGGTATTAATTAACTGTTTATCACTCATTTCCCTATTCAAAGCCACCAATGGCCAATCCAAATAGGGTGCTCTTCCTTCAATACCATGGGACATACAAGCATTGTCGTGAATTTTCAACAAATCATGTACCAGGTAAAACGATTGGTCATAGCCCAATGCCTTTTTATAATTGCCCCCTGACTTAGGGTAATAGTCTGATAAATCCTTTCCCAAATTTTCAGGAACAGGATTAAGGGCTGCAAAATTAATAAAAGTACGATCAGGATTCTCATGAATACTCGCCAAAAACTTTTTCTGATTTCTGCTAATAAAAGGCATATTTTGAAGAAAATGAGGTAGTCCACGCCACAAATTTGGCCTTTTTAGATAGGTTTTAAAAGCCATATGCCTATTGTAGCCACCAAACAACTCATCAGCACCCACACCGCTGACGAGTACTTTCACCCTTTTCTTGGCTTCCCTGGCGATCACCCATGTCAAATAGCTCGCACTGTCTCCCACAGGCTGATCCAAATGGGAAAGATATTCATCCCATGTTTGCAAAAAAAACGCAGGTCCTATTTTAATTTCCTGATTACCTCCACCATATTTCTTAGTCAAATTGTCAGCAAAAGTAGCGTCACTGTTTGAATCACGATAGGATGATTCAAATCCAATCGTAAATGTCGGCAGTGGAATTCCGGTCTCTTTATACCAAATATGGTACAAAAGCGAACTGTCCGCTCCTCCACTTAGCACCATCCCCACAGGCACTTCTGCGGTAAAATGTTTGAGAACGGCCTCAATAAGGCATTGTTCAAATATTTTTTGATCAGGTGCTGGCCTGTTTGGGCCTGGAGCCGCATTTATGGCGAATTTTGTAACTTCTTTTTTACTTCCATCCAAACCAAAAACAGCTATTTGACCAGGCAATAATTCTTTAACCTTTTTAAAAAATGAGGCGGAAGGCATTGCTGTTCTCAGGTACCAATAAGGCAACACCTGCTGGGAATCAAGGCTTGCTCCAACTTTTCCGGAGCGGACAAGACAAAGTGCTTCAGAGGAACAAATTAATTTGTTTTCATGGTGATGGTAATACAAGGATTTCATCCCTACAGGATCTCTTACCAGAAGGATTTCACTTTTATTAATATTGACAAAGACGAAGGCAAACATCCCTTCCAGGTATTGAATGCCTTCTTTTCCCTTTAAGAGCAACCATTGAAACAATACTTCTCCATCAGAGCGTGTTTTAAAAACCACCCCCTCGCTGATAAGTTGATTTTTCAACTCCTGGAAGTTGTACAAGAAACCATTCCATGACAAAAAAGCACTTCCCTCTTTATTAGAAATAGGCTGATTGGCTTCATCCCTTGAATCCAGGATTTTCAATCGATTGGATGCTAAAAATACGCCATTGCTGACTTTTATAATTCCGCTATGATCTGGCCCTCTATGGGTGCAACTTTCGACCATATTGGCAATGGCCCTCTCATCTGTAGCAGATTTGTCTACCAACAAATGTACTCCACACATTACTTGGTAGGTATTTTATTAACGGCTTGCTCAAATGCGATTTCAGTACGATTTTTTTCATAGTACCGACAAATTTCAGTGATGCTGCATTCATTACATTTAGGCTTCCTGGCCAAACACACGTATCTGCCGTGTAAGATTAACCAATGATGGGCTTTATGGATCACCTCTTTTGGTAGGTGTCGTACAAGATCTTTCTCTACCTCAAATGGGGTTTTGACTTTTTGGGCCACTAGTCCTAGTCTCTTTGAAACCCTAAATACATGGGTATCCACGGCCATATTTGGTTGATTCCATACAACGCTGGTAATGACATTGGCTGTTTTTCTACCAACTCCAGGAAGTTTAATAAGCTCATTGACAGTGTCTGGAACTTCTGAATTAAAATCTTCTACGAGCATTTTACCCAAACCCAAGAGGTGTTTGGTTTTGTTATTTGGATAAGAGACGGTTTTGATATAAGGGAACAATTGATCAAAATCACTTGCCGCCAAATGCTCAGGGCTAGGGAAGTCTCTGAAAAGTGGTGGAGTTACGATATTTATGCGTTTATCAGTGCATTGGGCGCTCAATACTACTGCCACCAACAATTGAAATGTAGATTCAAATTTCAGTTCAGTCTCAGCAACAGGCATATTCTCTGAAAAATGCTCTACAAATGCCTTATAACGCTCTTTTTTTAACATGACAAATTTTACTTTAATACCCAAATTCCCTAATCGGGGATACAATTCTTATTCATTGGCTAAGGTCTTTATTTTTTTAGTATTGACAATACTAAACTTGATACAAATATTCCTTTTCATTTGAATAGGGATAAAGCAAAAAAAATCCTGTCGTTATGATGAAACGACAGGAAACATACTGTTGTTGGTGTTATACTTTTTCCAGTCCTTTGGACCGTGCCTTCTTCTTAATGGCGTTAATAATGCTATCAGAAGGTTCAATTAGGACAATGTCCAATTTTTCAATTGTGCTTAGCAAATTGATGTACTCTTGCATTAGCTGTTGGTCATCTTGCAAGAGTTGCACCAATTGATCATTCTCCTCTTCCTCCATTTCCTGATAAATATACCTTATCAGGTCATTTGTCGTAAAAGATTTGGTCATAGGCAATATTTATTTGTTTGAGTTTCTTTCGTAAATTGATAAGGGCATAACGCATTCTTCCCAAGGCGGTATTTATGCTGACTCCAGTCTGCTCTGCAATTTCCTGGAAACTTAAATCCATGTAATGCCTCATGATCAAAACTTGTTTTTGACTCTCAGGCAATTCCTCAATCAACTGCCTAACTAAAGCATACGTCTCCTCCTTTACCTTCACATCCTCTACATTCTGTTCGGCAAAATGTAAAGTATTAAAAACATTTGACCCGTCTTCCATCACCACCATTGGATAGCGTTTCATTTTTCTAAAATAATCAATAGCTAAATTGTGTGCTATCCGCATTAACCAAGGCTGGAATTTACCTTCTTCATTATAGCGATCAGAGTTGAGTGTTTGTACGACCTTTACAAATACGTCTTGCAACAGATCCTCAGCTACACCCTGCTCCTTTACTATCATCAAAATTGTAGTATAGACTTTGGTCTTGTATTTATCAACCAGCCTTTCAAAAGCTATCTCACTACCATTCCTATATTGTGAAATTAATTCACTGTCTTTAGGTCCTACCCTTATACTCATAAAACAGATATTTAAATAACGTAGAGTTTTATCCCATATTGTAGATTTTGCAGCCAATGATTGATAACTTCATTCTCAAATGTATAGAAACAGACCAGAATTCACAATTTTTTTGTACTTTTTTATAATAAATAGCATCATAAAAAATAGAAGACAGAAGATTATTCCTTTTGTTAAAAAAAGCACCAAACAGTCTACTGCAATTTTATGCGATTTCTCAGAATGTAACAATTAAAGTACCAAAATTATACAAAATGAAATTTATTGGTTTTCAGTTGGCGTACTTTTTCCGAATCCTTTTGCTAAAATGCTATAAATGGTCCCTGAAACACCAAGGAAACCAGTAATATAAGCAGAGGTTTCATTTAGAATATTAGGGTCATAAAAACTGATCAATGCAATGCAAATTAAAACAAAACTAAAGACCGCTGCTTGAATCATTCTTGCATTTCCGGACTTGCTTTCATCTTGCTTAAATCGGGCAACTTCTTCATCACTTATATAAACGCAAACAAAGTTCCTAAAACTATCTGAAAACAAAACCAAACTGTCCATTGCAGGATTCATCTTTACCAAGCCTTTTTGGATTAAGGCTGTCATTGTTTCTTTATTGAAAAAATTAATGAAGCCTTCCTTGGCATAGTTATATACCATTTTCTTTTCTTTTAGGCTTAATTCTGCCCAGATGTTCATATAGTAAGCTTTGTTATAGCGCTGTATAGACAGTACACATTTCTCGTATCTCTCTTGGGACAAGGGCATGTCGAGCTTGTCTCTTGATATTTCCTCGGTAATAAGGGACGCGATGGCTTTTCCATTGGGCCCATATTCAATTTCACCCGCTAGACAATGTGTTTTTTCATCATTAAACAGTTGACTCTTCATTTTTAAGTCAAAATTAATTTTAGCTTGTTCATCGGTGAATGTTGATCCATCACTAAAATAAGGAAGGGTAATTTTCTGGTTTTCGAAGTCTATGGGTACATATTGAAAAAGGTATTCTGAGAAGATCTCGGTTATCAACAGCCTAGATTGTTTGGACATATTGCTGGGTAAAATCTCTTGAAGCGGTCTTCCTGAGGTTACAAATAACTTTAAGTTTTCCCTGCTGTATTTTTTTTGAAAAGCCACCATGGTATTCAAGAGCATTTCCACATCACTTAGACAGTGAAAATTCTCAAGGATCACTCCTTTGTGTGTTGGGTTCAATTCCGGCATATCCAAATCATCGCCGCTAAATAACCTTACCATCAGCACCTCTTTTGATTCAAATCCAAACTGCATTAATATCCAATCCTTGGACTTTGACGCGTCTATGCCTATAACGAAACTGTTTTTTTGCTTTTCAGTATCTTTGGGCAGTAGTCCAAAAGCATTTGTAAAATGATAATCGATTAAGTAAATTTTATTGCCCAAAATCATGATCATTTTAAATAGCCAAATGAGTATCACCAACAGAACCAATAAAAAAAACAAATTGGATCGGATGGTATCCCAAAGCCCGATCCCCTTACTGAGTTTACCAAAGGTTATACCCGGCGTGGTGTTGAAGGCTTCAATTAATGCTTGCTGAGGAGCTGCTATAAAATTTGTAATCAATTCATCATCTTGATTTGAAAATCTGCCAAAATTATTCCTTCTGAATTCTTCATGGATTTTTATCAAACTCATGTATTCCTCTGGCAATGATTTAACATGCTTTTTATTTTCTATATCACCTTTGCTTACATATTCCCAAATGATTTTCTCCTGATTAAAGATTTGTCGGTGAATGAAATAACCTGGTAAAAACCCAACAATCATCAACCACAATAGAAGGTTAATAGCGAATACGCGTTTATCTACTGCCGATCCTGTTAACCTGGTCCAAAAATCAGTAAATCTTCGATGCATTTTAAATAGCACCTCTGTTTTGTTCCATTTGCTAAAGCGAACGGTCGGGAATTTTTGGGTATGGTAAAGGTAAAAACACAAAACTTGCATGCCGGCTATTACCAACAAAATGAAAATGGTAAATACAAAATAAGTCGTTCCACTATGGCTTAAAAAAGAAAGGTAACCTAGTAGAAAGGCCATAATAATCCACAAGAGGACCACCATTACTAAAAATGCATTGATGTTTTTCTTCGCCTTATCCTTACCAACTGTCGCCAAAAGTAGAAAATTACAAGTTCCTGATTGTATTGCAAAAAGGGAAGACCATAGGAATATTTTGAATATGCTTAAGGGTAAAAACAGGTAAATTATAAGAAAGAGAAATATATCAATCAAGAGAATACTATTGAGCCATAAAAATCTTAGCCTTTTTCTTGGTGAGGGGCTATACCAGGCAAAGGAAAAGTCTTCAAAGGCAAGGTAAATACTTGATTTACGCGTTACCAGTGTCAACAATCCCAGTAAGGCCAAAATCATTAAATAGGGACCAAAAACAGCAATCCCCTCGAGGGAAGCCAGGGAATGCAAGGCATGTTGCAAGTTTGTATCTTCCAAATAAAGCACCCAGTTTTCTGAGACAAACGAATCAGAGGAAATGGGGCTTAATAAGGCCTGGTACTCGTGACCATTGACATAAATGGGGGTTTTCCAGACCTTATCATCACCTGCCTTTTTATTATTGGCAATTAAAGTTCGGATTTCTTGCCATTTTTCCTCTCCGATACCCTGATTCAGGTTATCAATGGGAATGTTTACTTTTTCACTGATTAGCAAAACTTTTCCATCAGGTTTAAAGACGAAAAATCTATGGTGCTTGCTAATTTTAGGAACGAGCGAATCCAAATGAAAAGTCAAAGCATAACCCTGTTCACCTTCTTTTTTGCTAATTACGCCTTCAAGTTCTCCCGTAGACTTTGAGGAATGTGCACTGATAAAATAACCTTGGTCTGGATCTAAATTTCGAAGTTCTCTAACATAATCTCTGTTTTCGATGGAAACAAAGGGGAAATTCCCAAAATCAATAGGGCCTTCAAAAAAAGACATTTGTGGAATCAACATCTTTAGAATATTGCCCTCTAAATCAAACTCTAAAAATTCATTTACATCTTGCTCTTCGGAATGTGCATCCTCTGGCTGATTGGTATGAATTTGACCAGCCTCAATTTCTTCTTTAAAAATTTCAAGTCCCTCAATTAGCTGTTGAATTTCAGAATTGAAGGCATATTTTACGTTTTGGAGGTTATTTTCAGAGGTGCGTTCATTGTCGTAGTTCTGAAATAGGGAAAAGAAAAAGAAGCCTAAAATCACCATCACCAAGATAAGAGACAGTCCTAAGCCCATCACTCTTTTCTTGGTCAGAACATCACCATCTCCAAGATTAAAAATACTGATGACTGGAATAGAGACAAAAACCAAAATCAAAAGCGTCAGAAAAGCACTCAGCACTTTGAAATTAATTTTAAGTGCCACACTTTCAAAGCCTGCCTTATCTTTGGCCCCGAGTAAATAAAAAACTTGATTTCCAATCACTGCAGGGGATAGAAAACCTTTGTATTGCTTTCCCGCCACTTTTAGGTCTAACTCTCTTTCTCCCACGGTTTGCTCGTGGCTCAAAGAATCTACATTCACTACGGGTAGCCCTGCAAGGTCTCTTGGGTAAATGGCCGTTCCGGTTTGATCCAAAATAAAAAGCTTGTCGAAAAACAAACTTTGGACATTGCCTACCATTAAATCGTTTACCGAAACCGTATGGTCTATTTCAAAAGCTCTTCCGGACAGGGTATCTTGAGCAAGGGCCTTACCTAGTTCTTTATTGATTTTAATTCTTAGGGAATCATAGTTTAAAATAGGCTTATCACCGTCTTTAGTTTTATCATTAAGAGAAAATCTGAAACCTTTGACATAAATAAGATAAGAAGTGTCTCTTTGGATAAGTGATATACCATCCTCAGCAAACAGCTGGGGTTCTGGGCTGAAGTCATCTTTAAAGTTTTGAATCCTTTCAATGCCAAATTTTGGATTTCTATCAATCATGTTTACCATACGAGAAGCGGCATCCTCCTCGTCTATCATTCCCCAATTATAAAAATTCCTTTTAAAATACCCCTCCAATTGGACATGGTAATTATAAAAAGAATCCAGAAAATTGTGTTTGGCTAGAAATATAGCTTTTATCCCCTGAGATTCAAGCTGACTTTGGTTGGTTTTGGAATGCTGATAAAGATAGGCACCAATTAACAGCATGATACCAAAAATGAAAATCCAAATGCGTAGGTCCCTGAATTTCATTAGGAAAGTAGTTGTTAAATTAATTATAAAATATAAACCAATTTAACAACTACTAGGCAAAAGTAAAAATTTTATTCTGTTTAAAACAAAAATTAACACGTCAAATTTTACACAAGATGGTTTTATCTGACGCAATATTTTGATTAACTAATTACCTGAGAAATATTGTCAATCATCAGATGCCGCTTCTTTTTTTATCATCCAGGATGGAGCAGTAGCAAACCACAAAATCGTACCCAAAAACATCAGTAGCTTGCAGGTGGATGGGTCAATATGTTCTCCAAACACTAAAATGGCAGGTATAATACTTAAACCTAATCCTATAAACGATATAATTTTCAATATTAGTTTCATTTCCTTTGATTCATTTTACTTGCCAAAACATATACTACTACAGCTACAAACCAGCCTGGAAGCCCTAAAAAGAAGATTTCCACTCCAAATATCAAGTTTAACAGTAAACAAAAACTCAAGGTAATTATCCAAGTAGAAGCTACTGCCCAATTAAGTTTTACTCCCTTAAACTCAGCATAGTTTGATTTTAGTCCCAACTTCTCCAGTAAGTAGACATCAATAAAAATCACCGCTCCAACAGGCATTAAGATCAGCCCATACAAGGCTACGAACTCTAGTAATCGCATCACTAAAGCAGGGAAACAAGCAGCTATTGTAGTGAATAAACCTACAAATAGGGTTACTTTCCATGTTTTCCACTTTGGATTGATTGACTGTATGGCCAGGCCAGCTCTATAAAGTGTCGGATTGGCGGTAGTCCAGCCAGCAATCACTACACAAATTGCTCCCGCAGCACCCACTGCGCTATAGGCAATAGGACCAGGTGCAAAAGTGAGGCTACCTTTAGATTCGATAAGAAATAAAGAATATAAGATCCCAGAAGCTATCCAGGCAATAAAGTGGCCTAAGAATACACCTGTTGCGGAAGAAAATCCTTGTTCCCACTTCTTGGCATACCTCAGCAATGACAAATCAGCCATCCCTATGTGCATGGCCATATTGCAAAACCAAGCAAAAAACATGATGTGCCAAAACCCGAACTTACTTTGTCCATCCAAAGGAACACCTGTCCATATTGTACTTTCTGCAACTGACCAAAAGGACCCAACTTCGTTCACTCCCAGCCTAGGTAGGACCGCCAATGCAGCAGCTATAAATATCATGATCATCCAAGGAGCTGCTACCATCGCAAATTTGGAAACCTGGTCAAAGCCTAGCATAGCGATCAATGTGGTAATCGCGCCTACCACAAAAACGGTAATTACCCAGCCCATGCTATTGGGATAAACATCCGTCAACTGTGGCATGGCCATATCAAAGGGAATGCCTACCGCTGTAGCAGCCACGGCAATCATCGAACCTGCCAGAAAACAAAACAGTCCTGCATTGACGAGGTTATATATAAAGGTGAACTTCTTACCAGCAATTTTTTCCAATAAGTAATAAAGCGTTACCCTTGTTTTGACAGCGATTTTTGCCGTCAGAAAAGCCCAACTTAAAACTGCCAAAATATTCCCTATCAGAAGCCCCGTCACCAAATCAATTGCGCTGGCCCCGTGGGCAACAAACAATGGCCCAATTACAAATTCAGTACCTGCTGTATGCTCACCTGCATAGGTTCCTAAAAAACTTCTCCAACCTTTCAGTTTATTAATTGGAATGGGTTGTTGTTCATACTCATTGACCGCATTGAGGCGATCTACCAAACTTTTGCTTTTTTCCATAGAAATAGGTAATCAAAATAACCTCCTTTGAATTTCAGTTCAATGGGGGTTGAAATACTACTTAATGTTAATTTTATTGAGGTATAAAGAAAACAGGACTACGCAATCAGTTTCAAATCATACTGATCAAATAGACCCTCTATTGATGAATTTGAAAACATTTTTGACCGACTCTTTTTTGTTCTTTTTGATCATATATGCTGCAGTCTCTCCCATTAATTTGAAATCTGTAGAGATTACAGTAATGCCTAAGAGTTCTTTTAGAGGGGTGTCATTGTAGGAAATAATCCCGATCTCCTTCCCTGGTTTATAATCCTGTTCTCTAACTTGTTTCACCAAATTAACCAAGTCATTTTCTTCAATCACGATAAAAGCATCCTTGGGACGTAGCTCCATTTCCGGGTAAACTTGATCTAATATTTCGTGGTCAAAATCGAAATCATTGCAGAATTGCTGAAAGCCTTTCAAAATTTCTTTGGGATAAGGGTAGAGAATATCAGTAGGATACACCAGCATTAATTTGTCGTATTGCTGAAGCTGGAAGATGCCTTCAATCAATGCATTGTAAATGTCTTCTTTGAAGTCCTGAAAAATAGACGCTACTTTTTCCCCTAATTCGGGAATCTGATTGTCCATTATTATTAATTTATCAGAGGGGATTTCTTTTACGCATTCCATTACTTCCTCATCGAAATTATAATGCCCATTTTCTCCATCCTTAAAATGAGGCATAAGGACGTAATAGTCATAAGCACCTATGTTCTCCGTGAGAATATTTTTAAGCAATTTCGGATCGCAATGGTAAATATTAAGGTCTACATGGGCATCAGTACCCAGACTATCAATAAAAGAGTTGTATGTTTTTAACTTGTAGTTGCTCAGCTTATTTAAAAGGTACAATACCCTCACCTTAGAGGTGGAAATATTCTTGGCTACATAATATCCTTTACCTTTTACTGAGAGAATGATTTTTTTTGCCTTCAACTGATTATAGGCTTTCTCTACAGTATCCCTCGACAAATAATGTTCTTCACTGATTTCATTTATTGAAGGTATTTTATCACCTACTAATAGTGAACTATTTTCGATATCTTCAATAATAGAATTGACTATTTGCTGGTATTTGGGAATTCTGGAATTTTCATCGAGACGAATCAGTGGTTTCACTTCAATCATGGGTCAGGTTATTATGGCATTTAATACAAATCCGCAAAGGAGTTGCTCATTAAATTTAATAAATAAAGTTAAATACTTTCATTTTCAGATAATAATTTAATTAAAACATGTTATTAATCATGTACTTCAATTTTGACTGGCCCAGCCAAGCCAGAAGGCATAACTTCCCAGTCTGACGCATCGAACGCCTTATAGTCGATATTCACAAAATTAATTTCATGATAATTTCTCCAGGGAATTTCATTTTTATCCATGTATCTAACACGATTGGCCATTAGGTTTGCGACTTCCACCTGGAGGGTGTTTTCGCCTTTTACTACAAAATCACTTATATCCAATCTGAAGGGAATACTAAAAACATACCCTACTTCATTGTCATTTATCCAAACTTTAGCACTCTCCAACACCTTACCAAGGTTCAACACGTATTTGGCTTTATCATCAAAGCTGTTGAGTTTAAATGAATTTTCATACAAGGCCTGTCCAGAGAAATCTTCTATATTTTCTCCTTTTAGGGAAGTCCAAGGTTGCAGATTTTCCAAAACCTGCCCTGAAGGAAGTGCTGGTCCGCCATTGGTAAAGGTCAATTCCCAAGGTTTGCTTACTTCAATAATCTCTGGATCAGCTATTTCATACTTCCAAGGGATTAAACCTTGTGGCAAATTATTCAAAACATGAACAATGATGGTCTGTCCTGGCAATAGGGACAGGGCAACTTTTATATTTCCATCACCAGGATTTACTTTTGCAGCGCCAATTGTTCCCTGCTCTGGATCCATCAAAATTGCGGCTTTACCAGCTGACTCAAATGTAACCATTTCACTAATTTTCTTAGCGGTATGATTGACCAGGTAATAGTACTTTTGCTCTCCCACGCTTCTCCTAATATACTTTAACCCTAAGTCTGTGAGTTTTTCTCTTTCAACTCCAAAGGACTTTAAGACTGAAAGCAATTCATTCGATACCACTATTTTTCCTTTTCCAAAGTCAGCACCGCTTCCTTGTGTGTCAGGCTTTAGTTGTATGCTATTCCATAAACTATCCAAAGTAAACTTCCTCTCAGCATAATTTTTAAAACCAGGGACATCAATAGGTTTATCCTGAAAAACCACATGAGCACCCTCATTGGCCAAGGCCATCAACTGCTTAAGTGTGGCGACAGGCATGTATGCCGTTTTAGGGATCACTATCGCAGCAGACCTGAATTTACCATCAGCTGCAGTAAGTACATGGTCCTGTACTTTCAAAGTATTCAGCAGCGAATCTGAGATAAAGTCCAGTCCATATCCTATTTCCATTAGGTTTTTCGAGGCCTTGTAAAAGGGAGTAGGATGTAACCATTCATCAATTCCATGAACTGTAAGCGTCTTTCCTAAACCTTCAGGGTCGGCCCATACATCATATACGGGCCAATATACCAGTAATTCATTGTCTGGCATTCCTGATTGCAAAATAGACTGTACCCTTTGCACATAACCGTTGAATCCTTGAAGGTGAGGCCATAGGCTATTGTGCGTATTTAAATTCAGAGAGGCATAAAAAAGCCAACCGGGAAAAGCTACTTCCTGAGGTGAATAGGTGATTCCATGGTAAAACATGTGATTTATACCTGCAAGAAATGCTTGTTCCAACTCAGGTTTGGCTTGTGAAAAGGAGGACTTGAAATGTTCTCCCAGCCAGGTAAAAGTTTCAGTAGAAGCCAAATTATTTCCTGTAAGGTGCGCTGCTGAAGAAGCAAACTTTAGCATAATGGGGTCAGGATCCACATTCCTTATATCTGAACTATCTCTACGAATTCCTGGTATGGGGAAATGGCTGGAACCAAAAGTTTCCCCTTCAGGTATGGAAACTGCCGCATAAAGATCGAGTAAATTCCCTGGAGAACCATGTGCCTGATTCTTAGTAAGATTTTGATGTCCTTTTGCCCAGGAGGACCATTGATGTGTGAAATTTTCTAGCAGCATATCACTAATGGTTTCCCTGTAATCAGATTTCAAACGGCGTCCTTCTTCACCTGGGTTTTCAGCAGTAAGCTTATCCAAGTGATTCCTAAGGTCATAACCTCTTTTGGATTGAAAGTAATTAAAAAAATCACCTGTAAAATCAGCGCCATACACTTCAAAACTATCGTTATAAAAAGCCCTGACTCCAGGAAAATCGCCGGTAAAAGCACTATCAAAATGGCTGAGGTACTTTTTAACTGCAATTTCAGAAAAGTGATCTAGGGTAAACCCTTGTCCACCCGGTGCAGCCCTTTTTACTTTTTGTCCAGTCTGTATTTCGAAAACGGCAATTAGAGTCCAGTCCCCATCTCCATTCCAATTTAAACCACCATCAGCAGCAACCATGTCCGTTAGGTTTATTGGAGATTCAGCCTCCTTATAGGCCATTAATGTATGTAGATAATGGGCTTTACCTGAGGCATTCTTCTCTTCTATCAGAATAGGGCGGTCCAGTCCTTTTTCCTGGGAATAACTGTAATGCTGTATACGCATTTTTTTAGCAGCCATTTCAGGAGTGACCATTTCGCCTCCAAAAGGCCAGCCAGTACCTTGCGTCAAATCTATTTGCATGTTTAGGCTATCAGCAATGCTTATGCTGTGCTGTAGCATGGCTGTCCATTGTGGAGAAAGGTAATCCAAAAAAGCATGTTCAAACCCTTTTGCTCCATAAATAGGTGCTATTTCCAAGCCACCGATTCCAGCTGTCTTGTATTCATGCATTAAATAGCTAAGGTTTCCCTTATCCACTGCACTCCCCATCCACCACCATCTTGCCCAAGGTCTGGATTCCGCTGTTGGTTCAGGCCATTGCCCAATGAGCTGCTTAACCTCTGCTGAGGGTTTATTATTGCAACCAGTTAGGAAGGCCAATAGCAAAAAAGCCATGGCTACCAGCAGGCTACTTAAGACGCTTTCATTTCTGACGAGCATTGATTTATTTTTTTAAGAAAGATTTCACAAACTAAATACCTTCTCCAGGCGAGTAACCTTTGGAGATTGGTCCGGATTTGTTTCCATTATATCTTCCATATAGGCCCACCACTTTTTCATTATAGAAAGTTCAGCAAGGCTTTTGGTTTTGTTTGTTTCTGTCAGATTCTGAAAAGCGAAAAGAACTCCACTTTGCCTATCTAGAAAAATATGGTATTCCGTAACACCTGCATCTTTTAGTAATTCCCTTAACTCTGGCCAGATTTCGTTGTGCCTTTTTTCGTATTCTTTTTCATTCCCAGGCAATAATTTCATTGTAAAAGCTACAGAGATCATGGATGATTTTTTATAAAATTTTTATTTTTATTATCAATTGTGTCCTTTATTTTTCGTGATTTATCACTAAAGATTTTTAAAATAATAAGTGTTTTCGTCTTCAAAATGGTGGCCCTATTATATAGCAACCCTTACTTAGCCCTCTAGTTACATACTGTTATTCAACACATTGCAACTTATAAATGAGATTTGAATCTCAAAGTAAGCAAAACAATTGAATTAACTTCCCTGTACTATCAGGGTGATGGTTGGATATTTTTTAATTTTAATCAATAAAGATTAACTTTATGCCCTTAAATATAAAGTATGAAAATCGAAGAAAATGCCATTGTAGGGTTGACCTACGAATTAAAAGTGACCAATGAAGCGGCCGACTCATTGCCTTTTAGTGTAGAAGTCAGAGACCAAGATGACCCTTTCTATTTCCTATACGGTGATAGTGGACTGCCTAAAACTTTTGAAGAAAAGCTTGAAAACAAAGTAAAAGGGGATAATTTTAATTTTACGCTAACGGTAGAAGAAGCTTATGGTAAACCAGACGATGATTTAATCGTATCTGTACCAAAGGCACAGTTTAATAAAGAACAAGGTTTTGAGGAAGAGATGCTTCAAGAAGGGAATTTCCTTCCGTTGATCGATGAAGATGGTTATCCAATGCAGGCGAAAGTGGTAAAGGACCTTGGAGAGGAAGTTCTTTTGGATTTCAATCACCCACTTACAGGCATGAACCTACATTTTGATGGTGAGGTATTTGCTATCAGGGAAGCTACTGAACAGGAAAAAGAGGAGGGTTTCAAAGTGACCTAAATTTTGAAGCGCTAGATGTCTTCCAGGAGCAAAATTTTATCTTCCTCCCAACTCATATAAATGGAGGCTCCTTCGGAGACATCTCTTTCTAGACGAGTAATCTGCCAAGGAAGTGATTTGCCAGGAACCTTCACAGTAAGGAGGTCAAATTCCGGAAAATAACGATTCAATAATACCTTCCCTTTTAACTTTCCCTTTTCGGTGGAGTTTACTATAGATGAAGGCCTTAAGTATTGATTTGGTTTACCGGGAATTTGATTTAGGGGACCGAAAAAACCAGCTACATAAGCGGTTTCGGGATTTTTGTATATGTCCTTCACCTTTCCTTGGCGCAATAGCTTTCCCTCAGAAAGTACGCATAAATTCTCTGTAAGTAAAAGCGCATCCTGTATGTCATGGGTTACCATGATCACGGTTATCTCCAAAGATTTAAAAATGAGGTTTAACTCATCCAAGAGGCCTCTTTTTTGCAGACTATCCAATGAGCTAAAAGGTTCGTCCAAAAGTAAAACTTCAGGTTCAAGGCTAAGTGCCCTCGCAATGGCTACTTTCTGTTGTTGGCCACCTGAAAGCTGCCTGGGGTAGTTGTCTCTCTTGTCGGCTAAGCCAAAAACCTGCAACAAAGTTTCAAGTCTCTCGGCGGCATAATCTTTGTCGTATTGAAGCAAGGGCCTACTGATATTTTCAGCGACGGTAGACAGTGGGAACAAACCATTGTCTTGTTTCACAAGTTGCAACTCATCATAGCCTGCAACTAATTTTTGCTCAGGATTAAGGATTTTCTCGCCTTCTAAATAGACAACACCATCATCCTGAACTTCCATGCCGGCGATCAGCTTTAACAGCGTGCTTTTGCCACTTCCACTGGCGCCAATAATGGACCAACGTTCGGCTTTGGCAATATCCAATGACAATGCGTCAAGGGCTTTCAGTTCACCATTGTAAGTTTTGGTTAACCCCTCGATTTTCAGATAACTCATCCGTTGATTTCTTCTTTCAATTTTTTAGGTAGGCTTGAATAAACCAATGAATAGGAATGGTCTACCAATTCCAGCATCAAAGGCGAAGGCACCCTCCCATCACAAGAAACGGTGTTCCAGTGCTTTTTATTCATGTGATAGCCAGGGCGAATTCCATCATGTTTTTCCCTCAATAGGACGGCTTGCTCAGGATCGCATTTTAAATTGACACTTTCGAATTTGTCAATGTCCAAAATTGCGAAAATTTTATTCCCTATTCTGAAGCAAAGTGTATTATGGTCAAAGGGAGTATCTTCTGTTACTCCTGGTTTGCTCAAACAATACTCCCTAAAGGTTTCAATATTCATCAGGCCAACCTTTTGATGATCCAATAGATCAAGGCGGCAAGGAAAACCAAAATCGAGATCTTATTAATGCCATGCATCATTCTAAGATTGAAATTGGTCTTCTGATTAGGGTCAGGTTTTTTAAATACCCTTATAAAGTATCCCCCAACTTCTCCCAACTGAAAAAACTCTTTTAATTTACTAGCCATATTCACTTAATTCAGATTTTCTTGAAGAGATTATTCATGGTCTGCGGTTTCCGGTTCTATCCACTGTCCATCTTCTTTGATAATGTCTATTAATTCGTCAACAGCATTTTCAGAAGGAACAGCCCTTTTCATCACTTCTTTTCCCTTGTAAAGCGTGATTTTACCTTTCCCAGATCCCACATATCCATAATCTGCGTCTGCCATTTCACCTGGACCATTTACAATACAGCCCATAATTCCTATTTTAACTCCTTTGAGATGATCCGTTCTTTTCCTAATCAAGGCGGTAGTTTCCTGAAGATCAAATAGCGTTCTACCACAAGAAGGACAAGAAATATACTCCGTTTTGGACATCCTGGTCCTTGCTGCCTGTAGGACACCAAAGCTAACCGAGTTATGCAACTTTACCTGCTCCAACATTTCAGCCTTGCCTTCCAGTTTAAGTTTGTCTAAACCTATAAGTATGCCATCCCCAAGACCATCTATCAACAATCCTCCTACGTCAGTTCCTGAAAATAACATTGTTTTTTCTGCATCCCCATCCTTATAACTTACCATTGGCACTACAGGTAAATTTATTTTCGCATCAATAAGTGAAACGATAGCCCTTCTTATCGCCTGCATTTGATGTCCACTGTTTGAAAACAAAAGAAGCACCATTGGTAGTTCATTGTTCAAATATGGAATCGCCTCTTCTATGGTGTCTGATGAAACAAGGATAAAATTGAGCGCTGCATGCAAGGGTAATTTTTTTTGCAAATGTCCCAAACTTAAAGCTGGAAGCTTGTTCTTTTTATCTTCTTGTTGTTCCCAGGTTTCATAGGTCAAGATTTCCTTTAGGCCATTTGGAAGCATAAATGGCACGGGATTACTTCCCGAGTATACATAATCACATCCCTGGTCATTCATTTTCCACTTGTCTAATTCTGGAAGGTAAAAATGACCTGTACATTTGAGGTCTTTTGGTTGGGACAGGTTTATGGTGGAAACATCTGTTATGACCCTGGGTACATTACTTCCTCCAAAGTTGGCTACTTCCACCGCTACCCTTTTATTGTAGCCGAAAGGATCAATTGGATAATTAACGATAGGCTTAATACCGGATGCTACAGATCTTGTTGCATATCTGTTAATGAGTGTTTTTACTACCGGTGATTCGAACTCAGGATCCTCTGTAAGGGAAACCCTAACCGTATCTCCTAGGCCATCTTCCAGTAAAGCCCCAATTCCAACAGCGGACTTAACCCTGCCATCTTCCCCATCCCCAGCCTCTGTTACTCCCAAATGGAGGGGATAAGGCTTGAAGCCTCCCTCATCTAATTTATTCACCAAAAGGCGATAGGCCTGAACCATTACCTGGGTATTGGATGATTTCATGGAAATCACAATATCGTGGTAGTTTTCGTCTTCGCAAATCCTTAAAAACTCTAGTGCGGATTCGACCATCCCTAGCGGAGTATCACCATATCTGCTCATAATCCTGTCAGACAATGAACCATGATTCGTACCAATCCTCATGGCCGTTCCATTGGCTTTACAGATGTTTACTAAAGGAAGAAAGCGTTCTCTTATTCTTTCGAGTTCAGCCTGATAGGATGAATCGGTATATTCTAAAACTTCAAATTTCTTTTTATCTGCATAATTCCCTGGATTTACCCGAACCTTTTCCACAATCCGGGCAGCTACTTCGGCAGCATTCGGTGTAAAGTGAATATCGGCTACCAGAGGAGTATTGTATCCTCTTTCCCTAAGACCATCTTTGATTGCCTGTAGGTTTTCTGCTTCTTTGATACTTGGGGCTGTAATCCTCACCAATTCACAGCCACTATCAATCATGCGAATGCATTGTGCTATAGAGCCATGGGTATCCATAGTATCCACGGTAGTCATGGATTGAACGACAATAGGGTTGTCGCCACCAATAATTATGTCTCCAATCCTCACAGGGATGGTTTTCCTCCTGGAGTAATTCGTAAGACTATTGCAGTACTGCTGATTATCTGTGACTGTTTTCAATTCCATAATTATATATCACCTAATTGAGGTCGGATTACTATCTCTTCAACAACAGAACGGGGTGAAAGGTTATAAGCAGACCAAACAGATGCCGCAACATCAGCTACATCAATGAACCTACTCTCTGGTAAATCAACGCCTTCCCAACTCGCTGTATAGGTAGCACCTGGCAAAACAGATGTCACCTTTACTCCATGGGGTATCATCTCTTGCCGAAGACATTTGGTGAATCCCAGCATGGCCCACTTTGAGACGGCATAACTTCCACCATTGGCATAGGCAGTAAATCCTGCAATACTTCCTATAGTAAAAATATGTCCGTTTTTCCTATTCATGAAATCCTCAGTAAAAGCCTTTGTTAAATAATAAGTACTGAAAAGATTTGTATGCATGGTCTTTTCAAAATTTTCTTCTAACTCTGAATGTAGACTGCCCGGAATAAAAATACCAGTATTATTTACTAAAACATCAGGCACTGCTATTTTTTTTACAAATGCTGCAAATCCTTTTGTTTCCTCCTTTATAGATAAGTCTGCTTTCTTTATGTATACTTTCACCGCAGAAAAATTTTCCTCTATCTCATTTTTCAATGCTTCTAACTCTTCTTCATTCCTGCTACAGGTAAATATATCAAAACCTTTGGCGGCAAATTCAAGAATAATGGCTTTACCAATACCCTTAGTACCACCGGTAACCAAAATACTTTTCGACATTAGTTTGTGCTTTAATAATTAGTACAACAACAAAAATAATTGTTGCAAATCTACAATTTTTCAGTGGGTATGCCTAATCAAAATAGGGCTGAAACCTGCATACGTCCCGTATGTACCAATTGGTCCAGCCCTTCAGAGTTTCTACCCTCATATACAAGGTTTAACTGTAATCCTTCCCCTATTTTTTGCAGCCAACCCAAGCTCCAGCTGGTATTGTTTCCGGGAGTAAGCGCTTGAAGCATTTCATATCCAGTAGGAGAATTTACCGTGCCATTGTAATCTATAAAAGTATACTTCACCTGGGCATTCACCGTCGTTTTTATGGCTTTTGCCAATCTAAAACTTAGTGCACCTTCATGTAATTGAGCCTTTTCATCCATTTCAATATTGGTTAAATTCTCTTTTTTAGTCATCCTGTATTGAAGGGTTGTTCTGAATACGGGGCTTGGTTGAAGACTTATTTCCGGGCCTAAGGTATATTGCTCAATATTGTAATTCCTGTTGTCCAGGAAATCAGACGAAGCTTTCCTTTGGCCCTTATTTGCATAAAACAGTAGGTTCCACTTGGTTTCAATATTGAAACGTGCATTATAACGCCAGTCGTCCTGTGAAAGCTCCTCAAATCCCCCTGTCAGCAATTGCTTCTGGTGACTGTTAAAAAAGGACAGATCCATGCCAAACTTAGGAGAAGCCCGATTAAAAAAGAAAGAAGAACGAAAGGATTGCCGCAAGGAAAGCAAAGAAGTGTCTGCTATGCCGGCCTGAAAGGGACTTATCCGCTGCACAAAATCACGTGAAGTAATTTTCTTTTCCACATTTAAATTTGTGTTACTTGAAAATCTTGACAACACCTTCTTCACCCCTTCATTGCTCTTCCATTTGGAGGGAAACTTTGCACTAAGGCGGTAATTAAACAATGTTGTGTACGCCTGAAGATACTCGTCGGTTGGAACAAATACTTTTATGAAACTCTTTTCCTCTGGGTTAATCGCCAGGTAAAATTCATTCAACTGCTGTACGCCATCTTCGTTATCATCTCTCCAGGTATGTGTCCCTTCACCTGTTGGAACGGGTAAAAAGACGAATTCACGTCTTAATTCTCTCCCATTCCCCAATGCATAGGTAAATTCATTGGACAAGTTATTCTCAAATAAAGCACTTCTATAGTCCAATTTCCCCATGACAGTGGTCTCTTCTGGAAGATCTCTGGTCAAAAAAGTCAACTTCCTATAAGTGAAGGACCCATTTAAAGTATGTGCACCAAAGGTTCCTTTGACGCCATAGGTGTTCATAAAGGCCTTGGTGGCTGGTTTCAGTTGGTCATCTACTACTGCTTTGTCCTCACGTAAACTGGCAGTTGCAAAAAATGAGTATTTCAAAGTATCATTGGTAGTTAATGAAAATTGATGCTCTTCAAAATTCATCGCTGTAGACACTACTTCATCATTCTGAGGGTCAATAACCTTGTTTTTATCTACCGTAAACCTATAACCTGGTACAAACACAGCTGTTGGGTATTTGACCTCTCCTTGATACCTCAGCCATCGCGATTGCAAGGGTAACACTCCACTATTTAATTGAAAAAAATCATTGGTAAGCAAAAGCCTGTCCCAAAGTTTCTGATTGAGTTTTATCCTTTGCTGAATTCCAGACAACACCCCTGTCCTATTTCTCAAATCCAGGTCGTAGGAAACCTGGTTCTCATTGTCTTTGACCAACTGAAGATTAAAATTATAGAGTTTTTCAGCGGCTTTGTCATCCTCCTCTCTGTCAGTCAGTCCCCAGTCTCTGTCAAATTCAATAGCCCTTAAGCGGTCTATAAAAGTGAAGTTTGTCGCATTGTATTCCACTGTAGTTTGTCCACTGAAGAGATAATCTTTGAATTTTTTAAATGTCCTTCCTTCAGATCTCAAGCCAGCTTTAAAGGCGAACCCATTGTTGTCAGCATCGTCCAGATCGGAGAATAGGTTTTGGTCCTGATCTGAAATAGCCAATTCTGCAAAAGTAGTTTCGTATTTCCCTATCTTGATTTCTGTTCCAGCGGTAATCATCTGTTTTTTGTTAGGGGAAGGCAATGGTGACCTTATTGTGTAATTACCTTGTGAAATACCGTTTAATGGAGGTGTATATTCATAGACCACCCCATTTGCTAACTGTTCTTTTCTCTTATAATTACCCAAATCTTGGCTGGTCTCTGTAAAACTTATTGCAAAATAAGCCACTGATGGATCCGTGCTGTATTCATAGTAGGTTTGAGGCTCTCCATTTTCCGTGAAGGCTGTAATTTTCCTATACAATATTCTATTGGCATCAAAGGCAATACTGTCTATCCGAGGAATGGCTGCTGAAAAAATGTCATCTCCCATATTGCTGAGTAGGGTTTTGTCTATATCGCTAAGTTCAGTAAACAAAGGTCGGTTTCGGTCGTCCTTTTCCCGGTAATAATTTAGATAGAAGGTGATATTTTTACTTTTTTGTATGTGATTGGCTGAAACTATAGATCTGGAAAAGTTTCTTTCAGCATATTCAAAGTCCACTCTCACTCTGGAATACTGGGTGATCATCACTGTGGGAGTAAATGTGATCTCCCCTTGGTTATAATCTATGGTATAGTCATTGTTAAATCCTCTTTTTAATTGTTTTCCATCCAGAAAGACTTTTTCCGAATTGGCCAAAACAATTACAAACCTTTCGTTTCCGGGCCCTCTTATGCGATAAGGCCCCAAAACACCTTCACTTACTTCTAAACTTACGGAAGCAAACTTTCCTTTAGCGATGGCTGCGCCTACCCTGCTAGAAGCTTCCCATTTTTCATTGACTGCATAATCTGAAGTAAATTGAAGCCCCTGCACATTTTTATAATACCTTAAAAATTCAGATTTACGCTGCTGAAGTACCACATCTCCACCTGCCAGATTAATTTTATCATTGTACAACTCAATTAATATATTGTCGAAATCCTGTACTTGTTGCGTATTTCCCTCAGGCTGGAAAGGTACATTCTGATCGGTAATACTTGCCCTTATGTTAAGGTTCTCTGCCAATACGCCATCCATTTGCAAGTTGAGGGCTGAGTTTACAAATACATTTTGAGTATTGCCGAAGGATATCCCTCTGGTCAGATTTCCTGATTGGTTGAGCTTACTGGAAGTGAAAACTTCCTCTCTGAAATCATAAATGGCTTTTTTATCTGGAGGGCTGTCTTTGAAAAATGCCAAAGAATCATAGTCCTCTTTAAGTGTCCTGTTTTGGAATACATGATTAAAAGAAAAAGGCAATGTTCGGTAGCAAATCAAAAGAGAATCTCGGGCAATGTTCTCTTCATCGAGGATCGTTAATCTGCCTGTGGTAATATCATATTTATGGGCGAATTTATTTCCAAGGGCATCTTGTACCTTAATACTTGATTCCAACATTGACATTGAATCCAAAAAATAAATGGCTTTTTCAGTACTGACGGCTCTCCATAGACACTCTTGCTCTTGTGCCATCGCGGGATTGGTCAATGCTAAAAGCACTGATGAAAAAGCAAAAAAATACTTCACCAACTGCATATCTCAATCTCTTACAAGGAACTAAAGTAAACAATTCCTCTCAATTAATCAGGGAATCATGGCATTAGAGGAAAAAGGAGAAAAAAGGTCGTTCCTGACCCCGTAGATGTCTCAAACCATATCTTTCCACCGGCCGTTTCTACACCTCTTTTGGCAATCGCCAAACCTAATCCAGAACCATCCGTTTTGGTGCTGAAATTCGGCATAAAAACCTTGTCTTTTAATTCTTCAGAAATTCCTTTACCATTGTCTTTGATGGCCAATTTTATATGGGCCTCTCCTTCAAAAAACAACTGAATGAGCACCTTTGATTTTCTACCTTCAACTGCCGCTTGTATTCCGTTGATAACAAGATTGGAAATTACCCTGCTGTACAATTTCGGGTCTCCCATTATTTTGGTAGAGGTACCTTCATTAGTAAGGTCTTCTAATTCGATATCAGCATCTTCTCTATTATAAAATATCGATATGGTTTCAAACACCACATTTCTTAATTCAAGTTCCTGGTTTTTAGGAAGAGGCATTTTGGCAAAAGTAGAAAAAGAACTGGCGATATCACTCAATGTATCAACCTGATGAATGATGGAATTAATGGGGTTTACCAATGCCTGACCAGTGTCTAGCTTATCTGCCGCTTGCAATCTCAATAAATGCTGGAGGGTAAGCTTCATTGGTGTTAAAGGATTTTTTATTTCATGAGCTACCTGTTTTGCCATTTCTCTCCAGGCAGACTCTTTTTCGTTTGAAGCCAAGACCTTCTTACTTGATTCAAGCTTATAAAGCATATTGTTGTATTCGTTGACCAATAGGCCTATTTCATCCTTTGCCGGCCATACCATGTATTCATTGTTTTCCAGATCAGTATCTTTGAGTTTCTGAGTCAAAAGCTTAAATGGATGAGTAAGGTTTTTTGAAACGAAGTAGGAAATAATTAAAAACAAGAGAAAAATAACAACAAAAATGATCAAAATATTACTGAACACCTCTGTGATCATTAGATTCAATTCTTCTTCAGATTCAAAAAAAGGAATAGCAATAATGGCTTGAAGTCTTTGATTTTCGCCGTTTTTAAGTGCCAGGTAAACCGTTTTGTATTGCAGCCCACCGACTTGTTCGGTTTGTAGCAATCGGTTCTCCAATGATTCAATAATGGCAGCGTAGGCTTTGGGATGTAAATAATGGGTTAATATCTTCTTGTCAAATATGGTCGGTTGGTTAGTCGCCATAAGAATTCCATCAGGAAGGTAGAGGTTTATGTCTGCATCAGTAGCACTTGCCAACGCATAAAGCTCTCCATTAATGTCATCTCTGTTTAAGGTGTTGAACTGCTCCCCACCAAGATCTCGTCCTAGATTGTCTCTTATTATACCAGCCTTTTGAAAATATTGACGATGCAAATCTTCCGTATAGGAATGGCTTAAAAATCCCAAGGCAATTACGCTTATAACCAACATCGGAAAGAAAAAGGCAAAATTTAGGTACAACTGTAGTTTAGTAGCATAATTGAATCTCAGCTGGTTTACCCCCATCAATAGAAGGAATACGCATACTGACAAAAGTGTAAAAATCAGAAACGCTACAAAAAGAAAAGCAATGTCAGCTAGAATGTAATTGCTGGGGTACTGCCTAGAAGAGACTACAATTACTTTATCATTGTACTTCACCCCCAAATGGTGGTAGCCATTGAACAGTACACCTGTAGTAAAGATCTCTTTTTGCTCCAGGATATCCTCCATATCTCCCCCCTGGTAGCTAAAAATACCTGAGCTGTAGCCTAGTACATTTTCTTCATAAATAGCAAAATCAAAATCTCGTTCTATGTAGTTGGACACGTATTTATTGTCCATCAGTAATTTAGGGAAGGCTTTTCCAGATTCTATTCTTTGCTGGTTTAGCTCTATGACTATAGTGCCTAGAAAATCATTGTCACGTTGAATTTTAATAAATGCCACAAATCTATTTCCAGTATTGGTCTCCGTAGATTTGATAAAGTAAAGGTTATGGACTTGAGTAGCATAATCACTATTCATGTACCTTTTTTTATATTCAGCAAGATCGGCTGTTTTACCTTGTTCCAAAACAGGTTGGCCCAACTGGCCGAAAACACTTATTTCTTGCCTGTATTGGTCAAAATATCCAGCCAAATAAATTTTCTTGATCTTTCTTTCGATAGGATCTTTAGAAAGCAGCCGATCAGATAGCCTACTTTTAATGAAGGCATCATCCCCAATTCTTGTCAGGATGTCCTCTAGTAAAAACTCTCCCATGACATCTCTATCAAGCATTACATTATTGGCAAACTTAACTTTAGACCTAACCTCATCATATCTAAGGTCCTGATAAGCAGCCGCTCCAGTAATTACAGCTCCTATCAAACAAGCAAAGAAAAACGTTAAGAAGGTGTTGAAATCAAGTTTAAACAAACTTTCATAAAGCTTAAAACTAATGATCGCCACTAAAAGAATAATATGCGCAAGAAAAGCGATGAATAAGACAAAGTTGTAAAACAGTAAAAAAATTAAAAAGGGCAAAACAAAAATCACCAAGACTTTTAATGGGTAGGTTTGATTTTTGGTGCTCTTGAATAATACCATATTTAACCCAATAATTGTAAACAATAGGTAGGCAGCACCTCCTAAAAAAACCACAAACAAGCTTACAATTTTCAGGTAGTCAAAACTAGGGATGGCACCTATATTTAAATTCCACTGTGCATTTTCAACAATGTTTAAATACAGGTAAAAAACCAGAAACATTAAAATAGTGGACAAGGTATAGGCTCCGCTAAGATTGAGCCAGTAAGGGTATTTTTTTCGGAAATTGATGAAGGAAATGGCCACTCTCCTTCTACTCAATATAGCGATGACCATGATCATTACAACCAAATAGCAAATTACATTCAATAGTAGGTCCCCTAAACTTGGATTTAACCTGGAGGATGCATACAGACTAGCGTCAAATATTCCGGTTTGAAAAAAGTCATTGGGAAAACGAAAGGCAAGCATGATTACCCTTACAGAAAAAAGAATTATAAAGGTATAAATGGTCGCAAGTATTTTTTGTCCTTTAGACCACAAAGTAAAAACAAAACCACCCCCAATAAGTAAAACAAGCCCTAGTAATGAAAAGAAAAATATTAAAAGGGTGTTGTTAATGGATTTCCCAGGAGGATCATAGCCAACCCTAAAAAAAATAGAAAAGAGGTATTCTCCATCAAATTGAATTTCTTGGTAGTTTTCTTTTGGTGCGCCTGACAACAAAAACCTGTCGTTTCCAAAAATATCCGGATTGTACCCACTTTCAAGGTATTCATTGTCTATCTCTACCTTATCGAAAAATGGATGAACTTGAAGCAGCCAATAATCTTTATTGTTACGGGTAAGTTTTCTAAGCTTGGTGAAATAGGTACCCCTGTTATTGTCGAGAAGTTGATACTTTTTTGATGTAGAAAAGTTAGAAAATTCTGGCACCATGTCTATGTCGGACCAGTAGGTCAATTCACCTTCCTGAGAAAACAAATAAAAGTGAAATTCATGGTCAATATTGAGACTTTTGAATGTAACCAATTTATCATTTTGGGTACTTCCCAAAATTTGATCGTAGTCCTGGTCAAACCCTTTAATCACAGAAGCCAAACGCCTTTCAAGGCCCAATTTATACTGCCCATGATCCGCTTGGGGTTTTCCATCCATAAAAAAATTTACGGACAGTACTATTCCCAAGAGAACAATCGACAATACAAGTAGTAGCCTTCTTCTTCTTAACATTAAAATTAATCTTGCGTGAATGGTCCTTTATACTACGTAGTAGCTATTTAAATTGAATACAACTTATAACATGCTACAATCAATTTCTAGTCAAGTATTTGCCAGGTCTCTTTAAACCTAAGTTTAAGATAAACTCAAAAAATGGTTATGCAAAAAGTCATGCTTTTTGGAACACAACCCTTAACCCAGTCTATAGAGAAAGTTTTTTCTTCCTTCTGGCATTTTTATACCATAAATAGCCTAATATACTTAGCAAGACATAAGGAGCTACAAAAAGGTAGAGAATACCAAAATTAAGCGTGGCGCCTACCGTAGTATCCCCATTACTAACATTGTTTTCAATAGTCGCTCGACACATGGCACATTGCGCTAAAGTGGTTCGCACTGAAACCCCTAACATAAGGAAAACACCTAACAGAAATTTGAAAGAATTTTTCATTTTTAATGTAAACGTTTAGTTTAAACCTTTGTTTAAAGATAGGCAAAGTTAAGAAAATAAACCCTTCAATGCGTGTAATAAGGACTAATCATTAAATACACTATAACACCTGATACAGTGACATATAGCCAAATTGGAAAGGCATACCTGACTACTGACCGGTGTTTGTCATACTTGCCGGTCATCCCATAGTAATAGGCAAGAAGGATAGGAAATAAAGCCACAGCAGCCAAAATTATATGAGTTATAAGAAGCGGGTAATAAACCCACCTAATCCATCCTTCTCCACCAAAAGTAGCACTTTCAGCTGCAGAATGATATATAATATAGCTAACAAGAAAAATAGCTCCAAGTCCAAAAGCTACTGACATAGACACCTTATGCCATCCAATTTTACCATTTTTGATAAAATAGAGGCCTAAAATAAGCATAATTGAGGCAAATGAATTAATAACAGCATTCAAATGGGGAAGAAAATATACCCACTCTTCTTGGGTGTTAACCTTTAAGGGCATAAATAAAAGTACAGCAACTGCAACGGGCACCAATATAGAAATAACCGTTATCCATTTATAAATGGATTTCTCTATAGATTCCATGTTTAAATTATTCTTTGTCATGAAGCAAAATTTTTGTTTCTAAAATCAATTGATCCACCCCCTCACGTTGGGTACCACTATAATAACCTCGAATTCGGCCTAGCTCATCAATAAGGGCAAATTTATCACTATGAACAAAATCTTCAGGTACAGCGCCACCACTTATTGTAGGCAGAATAAAACCGCATCTGGCTAAATTATAGGTTTCTTCCATAGGCCCATTTAGAAAAAACCATTTGTCCTTATTGGCTGAATGCTCATTGGCATAGTCTAATAGAACATCTTGGTTGTCATACTCAGGGTCTATACTGATTGAATAAATTTGTACCCTGTCCTCATTTCTAAATACATCCTGAACCCTTTCCATTTCAGTGGACATAACAGGACAGATACTAGGGCAACTGGTAAAGAAAAAATCTACTACAGTAATCTTCCCCATCATTTTTTCCTTTCCTACACTTCTTCCATATTGATCGGTAAAGGTAAAATCAGGAATAAAATGTTGGGTACTGTCTTTGAAATCACATTGCCCAAAAGGATCGTCTACACCATTTTGATACAAGATTGGAATATCATATTGATTTGAAGAAAATCCCCTTAAAAAAAGGATTATTAAAACTGGTATCATCAATACACAGACCAATACCAGCACCTGAATTACACGCAACATTTTCATACAGTATTACAACAAAAAAAATGGTTGAAGATTCCCCTTCAACCATTCAAATTTTAATAATTCTTTAATGGTATTACCACCGCACTCCAAAAATCTCAACACCCTCTTTCATTAAGGCGATAATCAGCCAAACCAAGAAAATAAGGGGTACGATAATGGAATAAAACAATGGTTTAGCTTCACCACCTAAGTGCATAAACTCCATCATAATATACTTGGCCTTAACAATAGTAAGAACGATGAAAATGAGGTACAGTAAAAAACCTCTTTCCATGGTAAATGCAAATACAAATTCCACGGAAGTTATTACTAACAGAATCAAAGCTGTAAGCCAGATTTTCTTAATTTTCGCAGGATCTCTTGGAATTACTTCCATCCCATTTTTATTAGCGTGTTCCATTATATTATAAGTTTAAATTTCTAGATCAAATAGAAGAAGGTAAATACGAATACCCATACTAGATCTACAAAGTGCCAGTATAAGCCAATTTTTTCAACCATTTCATAATGACCTCGGTTTTCGTAAACACCTACGGCTGCCTGATAAAATGCTAAAAACAGTAAGAAAACACCTATGGTAACATGAAAGCCATGAAATCCAGTAATAAAGAAAAACAATTGCGCAAAAGGTGCTGGACCGTATTCATTGACAAGCAAATTGGCTCCGTATACCGTTTCAGATACTACATTATTTAGAGAGTTGACATAGGTCATCATAGATCCTTCGTCTGTGCCGTGAATAAAGTGAGTCCATTCCCAAGCCTGACAACCAAGGAAAGTCATCCCACCCAAAAGGGTCCAAAGCATCCATTTAACAACGTCATTCTTATCATTTCTGTGTCCAGCTTCTACTGCAAGAACCATAGTCACAGAACTCATAATCAAGATAAAAGTCATTAAGCCAACAAATACTAGCGGAAAGTGACCACCATGAACTAAAGGAATGGCATCAAATATCATTTCAGGAATGGGCCAATGTTCGTTTGAACTCACAAAATCGGCAACTTCTCCAGAGTAGGCAGGATAACTTACCCTAATGGCACCATAAGTAATAAGAAAGGCTGTAAAGGTAAAAATATCTGAGAGGAGAAAAAACCACATCATAAGCTTACCGTAGCTCGCTTTTAGTGGTTCGTTACCTCCACCCCAAACGCCTCTTTTTGATTGAATTTCAATAGCAGTCGAAGACATAATTAGTAAATTAACTTATATTTTAATGATTTAGAAGCAAAAACATAAACAGGTAAAGCCAAAGGCCTCCCAAAAAATGCCAAAAGGTGACGCACATTTCTAGTTGTGCCAATTTTTGAGAGTGTATTTCATTCCTTAAAGCCGAAATTAATACAATTATTAGAAATATCACACCACTAATTAGATGTATTGCATGCAAGCCAGTAAAAACATACATGAAGGACCCAGAAGGATTACCTACAAAATACACATCTTCTGCCACGAGGGCTTCCCAACTGTACCATTGTCCTACTAGAAAGGCTATACCTAAAACCAGGGTTATGAGAAGCCCAATTTTAAGGTTATTAAAGCTATCCCTTTTGGCAGAAGAATAAGCCCATTGTAAACTAATACTTGACAATACTATAATGCCTGATGTATACCAAAAGATATTTGGAAGGTCAAATTCAAGCCAATTGCCTTCGCCTTGTCTAACGATATAAGCACTCGTCATTCCTGCAAAAACCATGACAACACTCACAATAAACAACCAGAGCGCAAACTTCTTAGGGTGCATGGATAGCGGCTGCTCCGCTCCTTCGATAAATGAAAAATTCTCTTCCATGTTACACTTTATCTAATAAGTAAGCAATTTGCGTTATAGGAAGGTACAAAAAGGAACCAAACATAATTTTCAATGCTGATTTTCTGGAACAATCTTTCATTAATGAAAAGGTTTGTGCCAAAAACAATACCCCGCAAATAGTCGCTACAATCCCTGAATTTATACCCGTCAATCCAAAATAGGTAGGCAAAAGTCCTAGAGGTAACAAAAACAAGGTATATATCATTATCTGAATAGCAGTGTTAAGGTCTTTCTGACCTCCAGATGGAAGCAGTTTAAAACCCGCTCTTTTATAATCTTCATCACTCACCCAGGCGATGGCCCAAAAATGTGGGAATTGCCAGATGAACTGAATACCGAAAATAATCAAAGCCTCGTAAGAAATGCTTCCTGTCACAGCTGTCCAGCCAAGTAGTGGTGGCATGGCACCAGGAATAGCTCCAACCAATACAGCAATAGGCCCAACTCTCTTGAGTGGCGTATACACAAATACATACAATACCATACTTAGGATTCCTAATCCGGTAGTCAACATATTGGTGAAAAATGCCAAAAGGAATATGCCTAAAACGGCAGTAATAACTGCAAACCAATAAGCTTCTCTAACGGAAATAACATCCATTGGAAGAGGGCGCGTCTTCGTTCTTGTCATTAACTTATCGATCTCTCTTTCTTTTATCTCATTGGCTGCACCCGATGCTCCGCTAATAAGGAAGCCACCTATAACAAATCCAATGAAACCACTCCAAGAAAAGTTCTGACCATGGTGTCCCAAAATGAAACCAAATACAGCAGAGAAAGTAACCAAAGCTGACAATCTGAATTTAATCAACTCCAAATAGGCTTTAAACCTCACGGCTACACTATCCCACAACAATTTTTCTGATAAACCTAGAGTACTCATTTTAAAGCAATATTTATAGGGTCTTTTTTACTTTGCCCTAATTCAAGCCATATAAAATATTGAAAGCCAATAATCAAAGAACCCAAGAACAGGTGCACAGGTTGAATGAATGCTGGTATTCCAAAATAAGCCATTATTGTACCGGATAAAATAACCGCAACAAACAATGACATCAGCAATACATAATGGTTAGTCATTTTATTATTTTGTTCCCTAAAAGGGAATAACTTATATCCAATAAATAAATGAAGGCCTAGTATAACCAAGGAATAGGTCCTATGAATATAATAGGTTAGTCCTAATTCACCTATCCATGAGGATCTATTCAAATAAGCAGCATTACCTGCTATTACATCGATCTGTTCCCTTACTTGGGTACCAAGGATAATTTGAACAACCATTAACAATATACCTAAGCCAAGTACCAAACGATACCTGGTTGAAATTTCAATTGGCAAGTCAGCACTTTTCGCTTTATCAGCGTATCTGCCTGATAAGTGATAAATATACAGGAGAAGGCAAACCATGAAAAGAGCAACGATCATATGAACACTTATCATCCACTGAAGGAGATTAGTAGAGACTACGATTGAGCCTAGCCAACCTTGAAACAAAACCAAAACCAGTGATAGAAATGAAAGCCACATGATTTTTGGATCAACAGACTTTAACCTAAAAGAATAAATTAAAGTCAATATTATAAGCAAGCCAATAATTGCACCTGCGAGTCGATTTAAGTATTCAATCCAGGTTTTAGTAGCATTGAATGGTTCTTGAACAAGAATACTGTCATCGTTTCTTATTTCCTCTGCCAAATGGTCAAATCCAAGCGTAGTCAAAAGAGAAGCGAAGCGCTCGTTTTTTTCTACTCTTTTGGTAACATAGATATCAGGGTAGTTTGCTGGAAGTTGATCTTCTGATGTCGGAGGGACCCAACTTCCGAAACATTTCGGCCAGTCAGGGCAACCCATTCCAGCGCCCGTACTTCTAACTATACCACCAATCAGAATAAGAAGAAAAACAGCCACCGTAGTGATGAAACATACACTACGGAAGCTGTTGATATTTTTAAGATTGTTCTGATTCATTGGTTACCAATACTTCTCCTTCTTCCATCATTATTTCCTTTTCCAGTTGGACAAGTTTTGCCTCGTGAGGAAGATTGGATTCTGGAGTAGCAGAAAGAGGAACAGTTTGAGGAATAAAATCTTCTTTTGCTCCAGGTTTGCTATAATCATAAGGCCATCTGTAAACGGTAGGAATCTCTCCAACCCAGTTTCCATGACCAGGCTCTATTGGAGTGGTCCATTCTAAAGTATTAGACTGCCATGGGTTGGCACTTGCTTTCCTTCCTTTGTACATACTGTAAAAGAAGTTAAACACGAAGATAAACTGAGCAAAGAAGGTTATTATAGCTGCTACTGATACAAACATATTCAAATCAGTATACATGTCTGCAAAAGAGAAGTTTGTCCAGCTGTAATACCTTCTTGGGAAACCTGCAATACCAATATAGTGCATTGGGAAGAACACGAGGTAAACGCCTACGAATGTTAGCCAGAAGTGGACATAACCTAGCTTGTCATCCATCATCCTCCCAAACATTTTAGGGAACCAATGGTAAACGCCCGCAAGCATTCCGAAGAATGAAGCAGCACCCATTACCAGGTGAAAGTGAGCCACTACAAAATAAGTATCGTGCAATTGAATATCAATAGCGGAATTACCCAAGAATATACCGGTCAAACCACCTGATATAAAGAAAGAAACAAGGCCTATAGAAAACAACATGCCTGGGGTAAATCTCAAATTACCTCTCCACAATGTAGTCAAGTAATTAAATACTTTTACTGCGGATGGAACCGCAATAATCAAAGTAAGGAACATAAATATTGAGCCTAGGAATGGATTCAAACCTGACACGAACATGTGATGCGCCCATACTACGAAAGACAATATGGTAATACCCAACATGGATATAATCATTGCTTTATAGCCAAAAATAGGTTTTCTTGAATTGGTTGCTATCACCTCAGAAGTAATCCCTAAGGCAGGCAATAGGACTATATATACTTCAGGATGACCTAAGAACCAGAACAAATGCTGGTACAATACGGCACTACCTCCAGTATTCGGCAAAGCTTCACCACCGATATAAATGTCAGCAAGGTAAAAACTAGTACCAAAACTTCTGTCAAATACCAATAGTAAAGCGGCAGAAAACAATACAGGGAAAGACAACAATCCAATTACTGCTGTAAGGAAGAACGCCCAGATAGTCAATGGCAATCTGGAAAATGACATTCCTTTGGTACGTAGGTTAATTACAGTAGTAATATAATTTATACCGCCCATCAGTGAAGAGGCAATAAAGAAAACCATAGCCACTAACCATAGGGTCATACCCATACCAGAACCAGGAATGGCTTGCTCCAGTGCAGACAATGGTGGGTAAACTACCCATCCCCCACCTGCAGGGCCTTTTTCCAAAAACAAGGAAATGAACATAATCACACCGGAAATAAAGAAGAACCAGTAAGACAACATGTTCATAAATCCTGAAGCCATGTCTCGGGCTCCAATTTGTAATGGAATTAGAAAGTTAGAGAAGGTACCACTAAGACCAGCTGTCAATACAAAGAAAACCATAATGGTTCCGTGCATGGTGACCAAAGCCAAGTAAAAGGTTGGATCCAATTTGCCAGTTGCATCTATCCATCCACCTAAAATAGGTTTAAGGAAGGACATATCCATATCAGGAAATCCCAACTGCAATCGAAATAATACAGAAAGAAAACCACCAATAAATGCCCAAAATATACCAGACACAAGATATTGCTTCGCAATCATCTTATGGTCAGTTGAAAATATATACTTCGTTATGAAGTTATCGTGGTGCTCATGGTCATGATCATCATGTGTAGATGCTGCATCATGAGCTGAAACGTTTGCTACTGCCATGGTATTTATATTTTATTCGCTAAGTTATTCTTCGTTTATATAAATCTCCGCCAATTCCTTAAGTTCTACAGGAAGATCGGCCACAAGATCCGGATTACTTTTTATAAAAGGAGTTTGTTCTGCAAACCACTTTCTATATTCTTCAGGCTCTACAACAGTGATTATTTTTCTCATCGAAAAATGACCATTGCCACAAATCTCAGTACAAGCAATTTCAAATTCAAATTCTTCATCGCCCAACTCAGCCCTCATCTCTTCGGTCGTTTTGTTAGGAACAAACCAGAATCTTGTTGGCATACCTGGTACGGCATCCATTTTTAATCGCATGTGCGGTGCAAAAACAGAATGCAAGACATCCCTTGCCCTGATATTAAACAATACAGGCTCTCCTTTAGGAATTACAACACTTTGAGAAGGGAAATCATCAAAAGCATTTTTGTCAGTAAAGTCTATACCTCTTGAATTGGTAGCAGTAGTAAGCCTGTAATCATAGCTTCCCATCTGTTGATCTGCACCTGGATACCTTACGTCCCAAGCAAATTGATACCCCATGATCTCAACTACGTGAGCATTGTCAGGAGCTGGTCCTGTGATATCAGACCAGGCTTTCCATCCGGAAATAACCAATACGGTTAAAACCACTGCAGGTACAAGGGTCCAAAGAATCTCCAACTTATTGTTGTCTGGGTAAAAAGCAGCCCTTCTTTTTTCATCGTATCGGTAATGGTAGCTAAACCAGAACAATAGGATATGAGTAAGAATAAAGATAAAGCCTGTTACAGCCATCGTTATCCAAAACAACCTGTCTGTAACAATACCATGGTCTGATCCTATGGGCAACTGATAGTTGTCAAATTCAACTACCGAATAATAAATCATCCAAGCCCCACACCCAATAAGAAACACCATGAATAGAATGGCATTTACTTTATTGCTAGTAGTAGCTATTTTTTTATCAGAACCTTTAGCAACCGAAATTAAGGTTTGAATTCTATAAACCATCCAGATCACCATGATCAGGAGCACTACACCTATTGAAATAAGAAATCCGTACATAATTATAACTGTTTCGGAATTGGATTAAATGTGATGATGATAACTTTCCTCTAACATTGGGTGGTTCTTTGGAATAAGGTTGTTTTTAGCAAGATTAGTCAAAGCTACAAAAGCGAAAGCTGACCCATAAACCAATAACATACCTACTTCCATTAAACCAACTCCACCATTATGACCTAAAGTACCTGGCTGAACCATCAAGAAGAAGTCAACCCAGTGCCCAACAATAATGAGTGAACACACAACTTTGAGGAAAATGTTATGCCTTTTTGCATCCCTTGTCATTAGAACCAAAAAGGGTAAGGCAAAGTTTAATAAAAGGTTTACAAATATGTAAGAACCATACACATCACTAGAAAGTCTTTCAATAAAATAGACAGACTCTTCAGGAATATTGGCATAATAAATCAGTAAGAACTGAGAGAACCATATGTATGTCCAGAAAATTGAAAATGCAAAAACAAATTTTCCAAGGTCATGAATATGATTCTGATTTATCATTTCAAGGTATCCTTGCTCTTTAAGGAAAATGGTTAATAAGGTAATCACTGACAAACCAGCAACAAACCAAGAAGCAAATACATACCAACCAAATAAAGTTGAGAACCAGTGCGTATCAATGGACATTACCCAATCCCAAGCACTTATAGAAGAAGAAACAGCAAAAAAGATTAAAAATATTGCTGACCATTTTCTTATGGTATGCCAATAAGTTAATCCTCCATTGAGGTCCTCCTCGTTAGAAAGATTCTTAAGTTTATTAAAAAAGAAAACCCAAAAGCCAAAGAACAATACCATACGAACGATATAAAATATCGGGAAGGTACCTTTTTCCATTGGCCAGTAAAAGAAGCTTCCTTTACCATCTATTATTTTATCATAATGATCTCCTGCCTTGTCAAAAACGTAGCTATGCGTCCAATGAAACAGATCGTGGTTGGCGATAAAGAAAGTTACTAACATTAATACTGCCGCAATTGGAAGCCAATAACCCAAGGACAACATGACCCTAAGTAAAGCGGTAGACCAACCTGCCTGTGCAGCATATTGAATAGCGAAGAAAAACACACCTATAATCGCAATCCCTGTGAAATACACATTGTTTATCCAAAGGTTAGCATATAACCTTTGCGTCCAATGGAAACCATGACCAGCTTCTTCTCCGTGTCCATGTCCACCAGTAGCAGCCATGATAATACCGAATACCAATAAAAGCGCACCGATACCACCAAGTATGAAAATCACTTTCTTTACCGAGGCGGTAAAATCAAATCTTTGATCCAAATTGTAGTTACTTGCCTGTGCCATTATTGCTTCTGAATTACTTGTTTAACATAGTGTACAATTTCCCACCTTCTGTCAGCGGTAATCTGCGAGCCGTGAGCACCCATTCTACCTTTGCCATGTGTAATGACATGGAAAATATGGCCTTCGGGTAAATTTAAATAGGCTCCACCTTTTAAGTTTGCAACACCTCCTATTACCATACCTGCTTTCCCATCACCTTCTCCACCATTTCCATGACAAGGAGAACAATACTGGACAAACAATCTCTTCCCATCAGCCAGTACTTCATCAGTAAGAGGAATTGGATTTTGAATAGTTGCTGCACCTTCCAAATCAGCTATTCTTAACCTATAAGGTAAAATACCGTCTTTGTTTCTAGGAACAGTATTGGCTACAGGCTCCCGCATATTCATTCTATTCGGGTTATTTGTATTGCTGTTGAAAAACTCTCCCTTTCCATCCTCTCGAGTGGATAACCATTGCCCTTCTTCTTCGTTCGTGATCTGGCTTAAGCCTTCATAAGGAACCGAATGATACATCTGAGGAGCATACTCCGTACCTGGATAATCACCTTCAGCATTGCAAGAAGCAAGTCCTAGTGAAACCCCGATTACAGCTATTGAATATATTGATGATATAATTTTCATTTGCTACAGATTACTTAATCAAAACTTTTACTGTTCACCTCCGATGCCCCTGAATTTTTCAAAGCACCTTTAATTATTTCCAAATCGACAGCAGCGTTATTGGCTATATCTATGGCCATAACATGCTTGTCATCTGTACTTCTGAGATCAAAAATCCTAGGCTGTCCCCATGGCTTCAAGTTACTACTGATCATGAATACGCCTACCATTCCAAAAGCAGCAATTAAAACTGTCAATTCAAAAGTTACCGGAATGAAATCAGGAAAAGCAGCATGATCTTTACCACCGATTATCATTGGCCAATCAAATTTCATCATATAGAACTGCATTGTCAATGCCAAAGTAGTTCCCAACATTCCAAAAAGAAATGCAGCTATAGGTAACCTACTTTTTTTGTATCCCAACTCATCTTCCAATCCATGGACTGGGTATGGGGAAAATACCTCATGTATTTTAATTCCTGCAGCTCTAACTTCTCTGACAGCATTCTTAAGAATGTCCTCATCATCAAAGATCCCCAGGATAAAGTTTTTATCTCTTTCCATGATTATTTAGTTGTTTTTTCAGATGAAGATTTTAATACCGATTTGATTTCTGCCATGTTGATTACCGGGAAGAATTTGGCGAATAACAAGAAAGCTGTGAAGAAAAATCCAAAAGTAAACAGATATATACCTACGTCTGTGATGGTTGGGTAAAACATTACCCATGAAGAAGGAAGGTAATCCCTATGCAGAGAAGTTACTATAATCACAAACCTTTCAAACCACATCCCAATATTCACAACAATGGATAAAATAAATGTAGCTACTATTGATGTTCTGATCTTTTTGATCCAGAACAACTGTGGAGAAATCACATTACACGTCATCATAGACCAGTATGCCCACCAGTAAGGCCCAAACATTCTATTGATAAAAGCATATTGTTCTGCTTCTACACCAGAATACCAAGCGATAAAGAATTCAGTGATATACGCAATTCCTACAATAGAGCCAGTGACGATGATTACAATATTCATCAGTTCAATGTGGCCCATTGTAATATAATCTTCAAGCTTAAATACTTTTCTGGTGACAATCATCAAGGACAACACCATGGCGAACCCTGAGAAAATGGCTCCAGCCACAAAATAAGGAGGGAAGATGGTAGTATGCCATCCAGGTATTACTGAAGTAGCAAAGTCAAAGGACACAATTGTATGTACAGAAAGTACCAAGGGAGTTGCAAGCCCTGCAAGGATAAGTGAAACACTTTCATACCTCATCCAGGTCTTGGCACCGCCATCCCATCCAAAGCTCAACGCACCATAAATGGTATTTCTTATTCCTGTAGCCCTATCTCTAATAGTAGCAAAATCAGGAATCAAGCCTATATACCAGAAGACTAGGGATACAGAAAAGTAAGTAGAAATCGCAAATACATCCCATAGAAGTGGAGAGTTGAAATTCACCCACAGTGATCCATATGTATTTGGCAATGGAAGCGCCCAAATTGCTCCTATCCAAGGCCTTCCCATATGTATCAAGGGAAAGATTGCAGCACAAATAACGGCAAAGATGGTCATGGCTTCCGCTGCCCTATTAATAGATGTTCTCCATTTTTGTCTGAAGAGCAACAATACGGCTGATATAAGTGTACCTGCGTGACCAATACCTACCCACCACACAAAGTTGGTGATGTCCCAGGCCCAGCCTACAGTTTTATTAAGTCCCCACATTCCTATTCCTTCCCAAAGGGTAGCAACCAGTGCCAAGCTGCCTATTAAAAGAACAGTCAACGAAACTGCCAATCCAATCAGCCAACTTTTAGTTGGCTTACCTTCTACATGCCTGGCAATATCATTGGTGACGTCCTTGTAAGTCTTACCGCCGGTAATAAGCGGATCGCGTACGGGTGAAGTAACCTGCATATCTAATTATTTTGTTTTTTAAGCTTCGTTTTTGTCCTTATTTCTGATTTTGGTAAAATACCAAACATTAGGGCTGACATTGATTTCCTCTAATACATGGTACGCCCTTTCTTCATTTACCTCCTTGATAGCGTCCGTATTGTTTTCTTCAATTTTTAACATTTTTGACACTTTAGATAGCGGATCATTCATGTCTCCAAAAACAAGCGCTTCAGTAGGACAAGATACTGCACAAGCAACATTTATATCACCATCCTTCACTTTCCTGTTTTCACGTTTTGCAGTCAGTTTCCCAGCCTGAATTCGTTGAACACACATGGAGCATTTTTCCATTACACCCCTCGCTCTTACCGTCACATCAGGATTAAGTACCATTTTACCCAAATCATCATTTTGAGCAGTATTTACCCCTGCAAAATCCTTATTGTCATGGTATTTAAACCAGTTAAATCTTCTTACTTTATAAGGACAGTTGTTGGCACAATATCTAGTACCGATACAACGGTTATAAGTCATTTGGTTCAATCCTTCAGAACTGTGCGTAGTAGCAACTACCGGACATACAGTCTCACAAGGTGCATTGTTACAATGCTGACACATCATCGGTTGGAAAACAACCTCAGGATTGTCGGCTGCTTCCTCTAGTTCATTAGTTGAAGAAGCTTCTGCAGGTGAACTGTAGTATCTGTCAATTCTTATCCAGGCCATTTCTCTCCTGTTAAGCACTTCCTGCTTACCTACGACGGCTACGTTATTTTCAACCTGACAAGCAACTGTACAAGCTGAACATCCTATACAGGAGTTCATGTCTATGGCCAATCCCCAGTGGTGTTGGCTGTATTTATGACCAGACCAAAGTGAAATTTTACTTGGCTTAACAAATTCGCCGTCTTTATATATTTCTGGGTGATACCTTCCAGCACTAGCATCCTCTTGGTATTCACCTAAGGTAGCTTCCTGAACAACAAAACTCCTTCCCATGTAGGTCTGGTGCGTTTGTGTCTGCGCTATTTTATAAGATTCTTCTATAAGGCTTACACTTACACCTTCCGTTATATCGTAATCAACAAATCCTTTAGAAGCATTCAATAAAGCATAAGCATTAACACCTACACCATTCGCTACCCTTCCAGCGGCTGTTCTACCATAGCCCAATGCAAGACCAAAAGTTCCGTCTGCCTGACCTGGTTGAACCAAAACTGGCACAGTGAAAGTTTGACCATTGGCAGAAACGTTAGCCATTTTGGTAGCCCCTTCAAACATTTTAAGTCCATTGTCATTGGCCCATTTTTGAGATACCGTAAGGTAATTGTCCCAAGTGGCTTTTGATATTGGATCCGGCATTTCTTGTAACCAAGGGTTGTTGGCAAAGGCACCAGAGCCAATACCTACTTTGGTATAGACAATAAGTTCAGCACCTGTACCCTGCGCCTGATAAGACTTGCCTATGGCTGAAGCAGAAGCATTGATATCGCCAGTTACCGCAAGAGCTGCAGGATTTTCACTGTCTTCTGAAGTGTTAGCCATTTCATAGACTCCATCATAAAGACATTTATCCCAGAAGGACTGAAAATCGCCTTCTAATCCCTGGAAAACAAAAGTGGCTTCCCAGTCTTCTCGAAGAAAATCATAATAAGATGTATTGTTTCCTGCCCACTTTAAAAAGCTTTCAGTTGCCTGACGGGTATTAAACAAAGGAGAGATTACTGGCTGAGCCAAACTGTAAACTCCTTTTCTAGGATTAAAATCATTCCAAGATTCAAGGAAATGATGGTCTGGAGCAAGGTATTGTACCAATGAAGCAGTTTCATCCTTCACTTCAGAAGTCGAAACAGAAACCTTCGCTTTACCTATAGCCGCCGCTAGTTCTTGCCCTCCACCGAAGTCGTAAACAGGGTTACAATTGTAAAATACTACAGCGCCAACCTTACCAGCATTCAATTCAGTAACGAATTGCTTCATTCTGCTGTCATCTCCTTTACGGAAAAATACTGGTGTTTGAAAGTCTACTGTACTTCCATTGTTTCCTAAAAGCTCGTTAATTGCGTGAATCACCACTTGAACATTTGGATCATTTGATCCTGATACAACAAGAGATGCGCCTTTGTTGGCCCACAATTCGTTGGCAGCTTTTGCCAAATGATTTATTTCTAAACTAGCACCTGAAACAGTACTGGCACCAGCTTTTTTTGCTATCAGGTTGTATAGCGCCAATACTGCAAGACCACTTTGGGATGCAGTGATTGGAGTACGATAGTCAGCATTTGATCCAGTAAGTGAGAGTGTAGACTCAAACTGGAAATGCCTTGACATAGTAGGGTTTTCCTTAGAAATCTTCCTTCCCTGAGCATATTGTCTTGCGAACTCAATCGGAGAAATCCATGAACCTAAAAAATCAGCTCCAAAGCTGACAATTACTTTCGCCTCATCGAAATGATAAGAAGGAAGGATGCTGCTTCCATAATAGGTTTCACTCGCTTTGGTGATACCATAGTTGGAAATAGGATCATAAGTAATGAGTTCTACATTACCCATTTGATCAGCAAACGCTCTTATCGCCCTGTTTGTGCCAGGAGACAATATGGTATTACTGATTATTTTAATTGTACCAGCGCTTTTAAGCTTTCCAGAAAGTTCACTATCTAAAGCAGCCCATTCTACAGCGTTAGCTCCAATTTGAGGGGCTTTTAATCTTGCATCGTCATAAAGAGACAATACTGACCCTTCCACAATAGCATTTGTTCCACCATTGGTGATTGGTGACAATTTATTGCCATCAATCTTTATAGGCCTACCTTCTCTGGTTTTAACCACAATAGAAGCATAGTCTCCTCCTTTTGAGAAAGTCGATGCGTAATAATTGGGAACAGAAGGATTGATATCAACAGGTTTGTTAACATAAGGAATGGCTTTTCTTACCGGAGCCTCACAAGCTGCCAGGGAAGCCGCAGCCACACTGAAACCCATCATTTTTAGAAAGTCCCTTCTTGTAGAACTTCCATCTTCCTTTTGATTACTTTTAGAGGTAAAGCCAGGAAATTCCTGATCAGCATTTTTAACAAACTCGGGATCGTTTGTCAACTGCTCTAACCCTTTCCAATATGTCTTTTTATTTTCTTTCATTTTATATTAAAGAAAAGAATGTTCGTAAAGATTTAATAGTGACACTTTGCACATTCCAAACCACCGATGTCTTTGACTTTCAAAGCATCGTTAGAGGATTCTGAATGCAATTGCACGAGTTTGTCATAATACTCATTGCCCTGTGTGTCGATTTCAGTATTTCTGTGACAATCAATACACCAACCCATGGTCAATGCACTGTGTTGAGAAACCACTTCCATTTCCTCTACAGGTCCATGACAAGTTTGACATTCAACACCACCTACAACAACATGTTGAGAGTGATTGAAATAAGCCAAATCAGGAAGGTTATGCACCCTTACCCATTCTATAGGTTTATTATTATCTACTGCATCGTATATTTTAGCTATCTCAGGTGAAATACCATCCTTGCCTTCCACATTTTGAATGTGCATGTGACAGTTCATACAAATGTTAGCGGAAGGAATGTTTGCAGACTTTCCGATTTCTACTCCTGTATGACAGTATTGACAAGGGATTTCATACTGACCCGCATGAAGCTCATGGGAATAAGCAATTGGCTGACTTGGCGCATATCCTTGCTGAACACCTACGGTATACAAGCCATTGATAGCTGTTTTAACAACAAATGCAAGCACAATGGCCGTGACAATGATGATCATGCCATCACTTTTAAAGATGCCTTTATAATCTGTTTTTTGGTTGATAAAAGCTTTATCATCCTCATCCAGCTCATCATTTTTGTTCATGTATTTTGTCAATACTGAGACGATAAGTCCCAATACAACCAATACTAGCACCAGCACGATTACAAGTACAACAAGGATTATGGTCAGGTATTCATTAGGAATTCCTCCTCCCGAACTAGCTGCTTCACCACCTTCAGTTCCAGCCGCTGCTGCTGCCGCTGGGTCGACTTTGTCACCATACTCAATGTAAGATAGTAAATTTGTCAGGTCGCCATCACTTAAAAAATCATGCGCTGGCATGACCGTGTTATTGAATTCTTTGAAAAGGGCTACTGCATCAGCATCTCCTCCTTGAATCAATACTTGTGAGTTGGTAATAAATTGTTTTACCCAGGCCAACTCCCTCCTATCAGTAACTCCCCTTAGGGCAGGCCCGATCAATTTTTGATCGAGTCTATGGCAGGTTTTACAGTTGGCATTAAAAATGGACTGACCCGCGGATATAGCTTCTTCGCTATCCGGAATTTCAGGGTCCACCGCATATGCCTGAATCCCTGAAAATAGGAATATCAAGACCATCAGATGGCATACGCGAATTGAAACCCCTAATAATGAGCGTTTGATCGACATAGTTATGTGTACTTTTTTCAGATTTTCTCAGTGCAATACAATTTCCCCACAAATGTACCACCCAACTTCTATTTTTCAAACTTGAGGGACTTAGAACAATTTATGAGAACAAAATCTAAATATAGTATTTAAAACACTGTTTTACAGACAATTAAATAGGTATACCTGAAGCACATTTTAATTTAGAACAGTTATAAATAAGTTGATTTTTAATTATTTTAAAAAATAATCTCGTCCACAACAATTAACATTTCGTTTCAGAGTGATTTTTACCCGAGCATTTGCTTAAAATCTCCCGATAATTTTTAACGGTAAGGTTTGAAAAACCAACATTAAATGCCTAAATTTGCGCTTCGATAAATGAAAAGGTCGAGTGGCCGAGTGGCTAGGCAGAGGTCTGCAAAACCTTGTACAGCGGTTCGAATCCGCTCTCGACCTCCATAGGCATCCTCTTAAAGGATGCCTTTTTTTGTGCTCACTTTTCTGGATTTGGTTCAGCTTCATTCTTTGACTCGAAATATCTCAGAGCATAAAAACCATGGAATAAAATTGCCTTCTTAGAGCTTAAGGGCAGTTTTCGGCAATCAAAAGTGGGTACCCTGGGTGAAATTATAACCCATTTTATTTTAAAAAATTTAAACTTTTCTTTAACTATATGCCTCCATAAAAAGAATAAATTTTGCCTAAAAAGAGCTGCTTCTCAATTTAAAAAAGTATTCTCAAAAATTGCCAAAACGAAAAAATTCGCAATTAAAAATTGGCCTAACCTGATAAATAAAACACTTAATTTGGCCATGACTTTTTAGCAAAGTGCTAAAGTGAAGCACAAATAATTGAAAAATTTTAGCGCAAATCCTGTATTTAAATCCTGATTGATTTCATGATTTGAAGTATAAATTATTTAAGTTTTCGCCTCATAAAAACTTAGCGCTTACCGTCATTCATCTCCTGTATAAATCTTTTCAGATCTTTAGTACGTTGAAACCCTTGAAATATTTGGAAATATTGATCCAATGGAGAATAAAAAACTGTTGTGGGAAACAACAGTTTTCCCTTTTCCATTCCTAACATTCTGGCCAAAGGATGAAAATCACCTTCTGAGCCAGGATCATAGTTCCTACCCATAAAAGCCAGGTTTTTTTCGTCTTCAGCATCAATTTTTAAGCAATAGAATTTCTTCGCTAGTAAATCAATAACTTCTGAGTCTTTAAAGGTTATGTTTTCCTGCATCTTACAGTATTTGCACCAATCCGTGTAAATAAAAACCATTAATGGCTTAGGTTTTGCCCTTAAACTATCCCCAAGATGTGCTATTGAAGACCATGGCAATGCTTGGCCATTGGAAATTCCAGCAGAAAATCCCATCAATAGCACAGTCCATATGACTACTATCCCCTTCATTAGTCAATCGTAAATCTAACTCCTAGAAAGGCCCTTCTTCCTTGATTCGGCGCATAGACATAAGATGGATCAAATGTAAGTGCTGTAGGATTCTCAGGAGTTGGAACCACCTGTCCATCTCCTCCAAAAACCACATTTCTATCAAAAGGATCAAAACTCCTAGCTATACTATTGGCTGCTGGTGTAAAGTTCAGGATATTCTTCACTCCTCCGTACACTTCCCATTTTGAAGCCAAACGTTTGCTAAGTTGTAAATTCTGCAAGCTGTACCATGGAGAGTATCCAGGTCTATCATCAAGTGCACCCAATAGGGGCAATCGCATAGGACCATATAGGTTTCCTGTATAATCCACCGTCAACGCCAAGGAAGGAATGGTGTAACCGATACTCCATACACCACTAAACCGCTCAGTAAGTAACTGCCTGTAGGTTACGTCATTTTCCGTTACTGACACGTCCATAAGCGTACCTCCTGCAATAATGTTTAAGCCATTTATCCAAGACATTTCTACATTGAGAGAAGCGCCTTTTGATACTGCATGTCCGTCAAGGTTACCATAAATAATCTTATTTGGATCCGTTTCGTAATCAGGTAAAATAGCATTGTTAAAATAAGTATAAAAGGCAGATCCATCAAGACTTATGAATAACTGATTGGTAGTATAAATCTTCTTTACAACATTCAAATTGGCATTCCATGAAGTTTCTGGAGAAAGCTCTCCATCAAAAACCACTTCTCTAGCCCCGGTGAGGGCAGCATGGTCTTCGGTGAACACATTGGCTACCCGATAGCCATTACCGACGCTCATCCGGACTACATTGTTTCTATTATCAGAAGTCCATTTATAATTTATTCTTGGAGAAAGGATGCTCCCATGCAAACTATTATAATCATACCGCATACCCATTAATAATTTATGGTTATCGCTGAAAGTAATTTCATCCTGTAAAAAAGCACCAGGAAGGTGCGTGATGGATGGTTCGTTAAGGTTGTTTGCAGCGGTTGTGGCTGGTGTATTGTCATCATAAAAAGTATACCTATAGGCCATCCCAAACAATAAATCATGATGATCTAAGGGCTTGTTCCAGGTTAGCTGTCCAAAACCAATGTACTGATCTGCAATAAAAGGAGAATCCCCATAAACGGAGTTTTGATTATGTCCGTTTGTACTGAACTGAAAATTAATAAGCTCATCTACAGGAAGTTGATATACCCCAAACATTTCCCAGCGATTGGTATAAATGCTTTCTGCATAAATTTCATCCCCACCTCGATATTCAGAAGTCCAGTCCATTTCTCCACCCCACCTATCTTCATAGACATAACGTCCCGCAATTGAGAAATTTTTACCGGATTTTCTATCAAAGCTCAATTTGTTGAATATTGAAATCCTATTTTGAAGGGTCACATCAGTAAAGCCATCCCCATTTTTATCCAATGGGTTTTGATAATTAAAATAGTTTATCCCTAGCAAGCCTTGCGTTTTATTTGTGAGGTTATACCGTAATCCCAAATCAGTATTGACATCACCCCAATCGGTACTGAACACATCTGCGGATATTAAAGGAGCAGCAGCTGGTTTTTTAGTAATAATATTGATAAGGCCACCTACTGCCTCAGAGCCATACAAGGTAGAAGCAGGACCCTTTACAATCTCTATCCTTTCGATAAGCGCTTGAGGAATCCCTGTCAAACCGTATACGGATGACAAGCCGCTCACAATTGGCATTCCATCAATCAAAACCATGGTATATGGACCTTCAAGGCCATTGATATGAATGTCTCCCGTGTTACAAACATTACAATTTATTTGGGGACGGACTCCATTAACATTCTGAAGGGACTCGAAAACAGAGGGTGTGGGATTTGCGCGAAAAAAATTGGCTGAGTAAACTTCAACAGGCACAGGGCTATCCAATTTCGAGACCTCTTTCATGGTGCCTGATACTACCACTTCACCTAGAGATGTGGCAGATTCACTTAAAATAAAATTATGACTTGGTGACAAATTACCCCCTGTAACCTCAATTCTTATTTGCTGCTGTTCAAATCCTATCAAAGATGCTGTTAAAGAATGGGTTCCTAATGGTACATTTTGAATGACAAAAGAGCCGTTTTCATCTGTAATACCACCTAAAGAAATTTTTCGTATTCCCACATTGGCAAACTCCAATGGAGCACCATTTTCATCTACAACTTTTCCAGTTATTTCCCCTTCTTCCTGCGCCTCCACTTGTTGATAGGTTAGGGCAACTAACAGCGAAAATAAGAATGCGCTGTATTTTATTAGATTAACATTTATAATTTTCATATCCTTACAAAAGTAATAAGTTAGACTTATCTAACAAATTATTTCGACGTTTATTTAATTTTTATTTTACGCCTCTAAAATAGTAGTTCAGACAAAAGCTTGTATAAGAAGTAGGATTAACAAATTAACAAAATGAAATAAGTAGGAAGTTTCCAACTAAAAAACCCAATAAAAATAGTCTTACAATAAACAGGTTTTAGGAGGAAAGGAAGGATTTAAAAAGACCATATGATTGTAAAAATGGACTCAAACACCGATTACAGGTCCCCAAATTGCCCTTAAAATCTTTAAGAAACTTAGCTTATTATCATATACCCCTTCGAGAACAAAAAGTACATGAGCCATTTTTAAACCATTAAATCCAATAACACAAAAAGTAAAACTTAATAAAATTTAAAAAATAAAACAATACGGCAAAAAAAAAGCACTAACCTTGGGTAAGGTTAGTGCTTTCAATAGTGTATAAATAAGGGTGAATTATTTTTTACCCTGATCCATTTTTTCTTTCAATGCAGACAATGCATCCAAATCTCCTAGTGTAGATTTTTCAGCTCCAGCTCCACTGTCAGTAGTAGTTGCAGCTTTCTTTTTAGGACTAGCTTTCTTAGCAGCACCTGGCTTAGGCATTGCTTCTTCTTTGAAAGTAGCAGTATGAGAAAGTACAATACGCTTGTCATCTTTAGAGAATTCAATTACAGTGAAATCAAGGCTTTCACCTGCTTCTGCTTGACTTCCGTCAGCTTTCTCAAGATTTTTAGTAGTGGCGAATCCTTCAAGACCGTAAGGTAATTCAAGGACAGCACCTTTATCATTTTTAGAGATGATAGCACATTTGTGCTTAGATCCGATTGGGAACACATTTTCGAAAGTATCCCAAGGGTTTTCTTCCAATTGTTTGTGTCCAAGAGCCAATCTTCTGCTATCAAGATCCAATTCTAATACAATAACATCAAGTTCGTCACTTACCTTCACAAATTCTGAAGGATGTTTGATCTTTTTAGTCCAAGACAAATCAGATACGTGAACCAAACCATCTATACCTTCTTCAAGCTCTAAGAATAGGCCGAAGTTAGTAAGGTTTCTAACAATACCTTTATGTTTGGTACCGATAGCATATTTGGTAGACATTTCAGCTTTAGTCCAAGGATCTTCAGTAAGTTGTTTGATACCTAAAGACATCTTGCGCTCATCTTTGTCAAGCGTAAGGATTACAGCTTCGATCTCATCACTAACTTTTACAAAGTCAGCTGGATTTCTTAAGTGCTGTGACCATGACATTTCAGAAACGTGGATCAAACCTTCTACGCCTGGTGCTAATTCAAGGAATGCACCGTAATCAGCAACATTTACAATTTTACCTGTAACTTTTGAGCCTACTTCCAAGGTAGCAGATAAAGAATCCCAAGGATGAGCAGTCAATTGCTTCATACCCAAAGAAATTCTTTTCTTATCATCATCAAAATCAAGTACTACTATCTGAACTTTGTCGTCAAGGTTAAGCACTTCTTCTGGATGATTAATACGACCCCAAGAGATGTCTGTAATGTGAAGTAAACCATCTACACCACCCAAATCGATGAATACACCGAAGTTGGTCATGTTTTTGATAATACCTTCAAGTACTTGACCTTTTTCAAGGTTGTTAAGGATTTCAGCTTTTTGTTTCTCAAGATCTTTCTCGATCAAGACTTTGTGTGAAACTACAACGTTGTCGTTGGCGTGATTAATTTTAACCACTTTCACTTCCATCTTTTTACCTACGTAGATATCAAAATCTCTGATAGGTTTAACATCGATTTGAGATCCTGGTAAGAAAGCTTCTACTCCATAAATATCTACGATCAATCCACCTTTGGTTCTTCTCTTAACAAGACCCTCGATAACATTGTCTTCTTCCAATGCTTCTTCAATGGTCTGCCAAGCTTTAACCATCTTGGCTTTCTTACGGGAAAGAACCAACTGTCCCAAAGAATTCTCCTGCTCTTCGATGAATAATTCAACCTCATCGCCGATTTTCAAACCCTCTATATCACGGAATTCATTCAGTGGAACAAGTCCGTCTGATTTAAAACCAATGTTGATGATTACATCTTTATCATTAATACCTACTACAGTACCAGTGATAACTTCTTTTTCTGTAATCTCAGTAAGGGTATTGTCGTAAAGGTTTTCCATTTCAGCTCTCTCAGCTTTAGTGTAACCTTCTCCGAAACCCTTGGTCTCAAATTTTTCCCAATTAAAATCTTCTTGATTTGACATAATAAATAGATAACCCTGATTTTCAACAGCCTTAGGGTCGTCTGGCTGAGGTTTTTATAAATGATATCCTCTTGTTATAAGGCCCATCCACTCGAATGGATTGCAAATTTACGAATTATTTTAGGATTAGGAACTGTAACCCAACAAAAGATCAAGATATTCAACCTATATCGGCACATTGGATCATACCTGCTTTATAGCAAGGAAAGGAATCCATTCTTCAGCATGTCGTTCAGCATATTCGGCAAGGAAATAAGACAAATTGGGCTTAAATGGATAGATCTTTAAAGCCATTCCTGCCTCTTCTGGGGTTTTATTTCCTTTAATTGTATTGCAACGGTGGCAAGCAGTAATGAGGTTACTCCAAGAAGTCTTGCCTCCCTTGGATTTAGGGATAACATGATCTAAGGTCAAGTTCTTACTCGATCCGCAATATTGACAGGTGTGGTCATCCCGTTTAAAAAGATTGTTTCTATTCAACAAAACACCCTTATATGGTATGTTCTTATAATCATCGAGCCGAATAACAGCGGGATAATCATACACCTTATCAACAGTTCTTATTTGAAGGTTGTCATATTGAACCAATGCTGTGGCCTTGTCAAGATAAGTAAGAACAAATGCTTTATAAACATTTACGACCCCTATAGGAGAATGATCCAGATTCAAAACAAGTACTTTTTTTTCCAAATATTCCTTCATCAATCCACAAGGTTTTTTATAGCCATCAATTGAATAGATCCGCTAAGCGCTGCATTCTTGTCCCATTTTTCTGGATCAAAAGCTCCGGTCTTTACTTTTTCTCTTACCCAAAGAATTTCACGTTCACCCATATATAGGCCAGCTTGAAAAGGTGAGCCTTGATTAGCTCCGAAAACTATTAGGTCTCCAGCTTGGATCGCTGATACCTCACCCTCCTTTCCTATGTTTTTGAAAGCAATAAGATCATTGGGCAGAATCACTCCGCTGATTTTAAAAACGAGATTTAGCCAAGAAGAGGCATTCAGACCAAAAAGACTTCTGCCTCCGGGTAAAAATGGAGCATTCAGGAATGTCAGTGCGGTAGCAATGATTTCTGCTCTTGAAGCCTTTTCTTCGAATGAGTGACTGGTCCCATTAAACTTAATAGAATCTTCCCACTCAAATATTTCGTTTTGTCCAGCATGGATTTGACTGCCGGGAAGTAAAAGTAAGGTGTTGTCCTTTAGACGAATTTCACCAATTCCCTTGGAAACAATTTGCCGAGGTGACTGTACAAAAAAATCAAATTCATCCCTCGAAAGCGGGTGGTGCTGAGAAGCCATAATCCAACCTGTGCCAGTCGATTCGACTCCTTCTATCTTCACCCATTGGTCATCTGGCCCAATGTGCACAATATTGTACAACTCCCCAAAAAGCAATTGGGTACTTAACCCTGAACTGAGTAAAGGCTCCCTAAAAACACTGAGGAGCGACATTCTACAGATTCCGCACCCAGCATTAGAATTCCATTCTTTGGAGGTCTCTTTTAGCATCTTTTTCTTTTAGTGAATGTCGTTTATCATGCACTTTTTTACCTTTTCCCAAGGCTACTTCTATTTTAGCCAAACCATTGTCATTGATATAAACCCTTACCGGAACAATAGTAAGTCCCTTTTCCGCAAATTTGTTTTCCAGTTTTTTCAATTCTTTTTTCTGCAACAATAACTTACGTTCCCTAACTGGGTCATGATTAAAGTGAGCTGCCAAAGTATAAGGTGCAATATGCATTTGCTTAATGAATAGTTCATTGTCACGGAAAAAGCAGAAAGCTTCGGTAAGGGATACCTTACCCTCTCTTATCGATTTAATTTCTGTGCCTTTTAAAACTAAACCGGCTTTGTATTTATCAATAAACTCAAATTCAAAACTTGCCTTTTTGTTTTTGATATTAATTATTTTCTCGAATTTATTCTTTTTAACCATGATTTCCAATTTTCAATTTTGCCAATGGACTGACGTTCAAATCTGTAAACATTCCGGCTTGATATTTAAAATGCGCTGCCATTGCCACCATTGCCGCATTGTCTGTACAGTATTCACGTTTTGGAAGATAAACATTCCACTGGTATTTTTTCGCTTCCTCCAGAATGGTTTGCCTAAGACCTGAATTTGCAGATACTCCTCCAGCTATCGCTACTTCTTTAATACCCCTTTCTTTTGTGGCTTTCACAAGTTTTTGCATCAACATTTTAATAAGTGTATGCTGCACTGAAGCACAAATGTCTTCCAAATTGTCCTTTATAAAGTTAGGTTCTTTCTTAATATTATCTCTCAAAAAATAAAGTACTGCAGTTTTTATGCCACTAAAGGAAAAGGATAAACCTTTCATCTCCGACAATGGAAAAGAAAAGGCAAGCGGGTTTCCCTTGGCAGCGAGTTTGTCTAAATGGGGCCCACCGGGATAGGGCAAACCTATAATTTTTGAGATCTTATCGAAAGCCTCACCTACAGCATCATCCTGTGTTTCTCCTAAAACTTCCATTTCCAATGGATTGTTTACCAATACAAGTTGTGTATGCCCCCCACTTACAGTGAGACAAATGAAAGGAAAGGTTGGTGTAGGGGAGTCTATAAAATGTGCCAAAACATGGGCTTCCATGTGATTCACTTCGATGATAGGCGTATCCAATGCATAAGCAAAGGACTTCGCAAATGACACTCCTACTAAAAGTGCCCCCATTAGCCCTGGCCCACGGGTAAAAGCTACTGCACTCAAATCACTTTTATTAATTCCTGAAGATTTTAAAGCTTCTGCCACCACTGGAATAAGATGCTGCTGATGGGCTCTGGAAGCCAATTCTGGAACAACCCCTCCATATTTCTCATGAACAGATTGCGTGGCGACAATATTATTAAGTATTTTGCCATCAGAAATCACTGATGCTGACGTTTCATCACAAGAGGATTCTATTGCTAATATATTACAACTCATTTCGTGTCTGTTGGAAAATAAATCGAAAGTTAAGGAAATTTTGCTGAATGCCCTTAGAAGGACGTTTAGGATCATGAGCTACCTGCTCATAATCTTGATAACAATTACCTTATTGTTACAGATCCCTGTATTGCAAACCTACTTGGCCAGTTTCGTCACCAACCATATTAGCAAAGAAACCGGGTACAGAACAGAAATAGGTCGTGTAAATATCAGGTGGTGGGATGCCATCAGCTTGCAAGAAGTTACCATTCGGGATTTGCAAGACAGTTTGATGATGGATCTCAACGAGGTTTACATTGACTTTTCAGTAAAGGGACTAATGGACACTGAACAGCCGGGTTTTGATGAAATTAACCTTAACAATGGAAAAGTCCGGATCCTTACCCACCCCGACGGAGAAGGATTAAATATTTCTGTCTTCCTTACTCGCGTCCGGGAAATTTTCATTCCAAAGAAAGAAAAAAAATCACTAAAGGCTTCCACTTTTACAATTGGCAATGTCTCTTTGGTTAAAACCTCTTTGGATATCGTGGATTATACCCTACCCCCTTTCGATATAAAATTTGATTACAGCAATCTTCAATTTAGGGATTTGGTGGCAAGTGCTACAGACTTCTATGTCAGAAGGGACACGGTGGCATTTGACCTGAAACACATGAAAGGAATTGAGGCCAATTCAGGAATGGTTTTCCAACAATTACAGACCAACTTCACCTATTCCAGCACAGGTATGGAGTTCCAAGACCTCTACTTAAAATCCAACCAGACAGAAATTAAAAATTACCTGAAATTCAGGTTTGATTCACCTACTGACTTGCGTGACTTCAATAGAAAAGTGGAAATTTTAGCGAATTTGGACGAAGCAGTCTTAGACATCAGAGACTTGGGGTACTTTTCTGACAACATCCCAGCAATAGATGACAGACTATACCTCAGTGGACAAGTGGACGGCCGAGTAGATTCCATTTATTCCGATGAACTCCTTTTAAGGTTTGGAGATAAAAGTGCTTTGTTTGGAAAATTTAATATCAAGGGATTGCCAAAAGTGTCAGACACTTATTTCGAACTTTCACTGATCAATTCCACGATGAGCCCTGACGATCTCTATAGGTATGTGACCCCTCAGGCAAGAAAAGAGCTTAACAAATTTGGCATTATTCGCTTTAATTCTGACTTCGTAGGCCAGCTTTCCGATTTTACTGCTAAAGGCAATTTCCGAACCGCAATAGGGCGGCTTAATGGCACGCTTAACTACTTAAAACAAGACGGGAACCCAACCTATAAAGGCCAGTTAGAAGTGACGAATTTGGACTTGGGCATATTGATGGAAGACCGTGAAAACTTCCAAAAAACGAGTTTTAAAGGACAGATCAAGGGATCTGGCTTTAGTGTTTCATCTGCAATCATCGAACTGGATGCCAATTTTAGCAAATTAGGCATCAACCATTACGACTTCAAAAACATACAAACCAAAGCAACTTTCGCCAAGGATTTATTTGCCGGTAAAATGACTGTCAATGATCCAAACCTTGTAATGGATGTCGATGGGATGTTGGATTTAAGAAATAACAAGGATTCTGCCAATCTGGTCTTAGACCTGGATACCGCATTTTTAAATGAAATAAACCTTTCCAATCAAGCCATTTTTCTCAGTGGTAACTTTGAACTGGACACAAAGGGGATTACCCTGGATGACATTGAAGGTGTGGCCAGATTCCGAGACGTGTTGGTCAGCTATGATGGCCGTGACCTTTTTCTTGATTATTTCCTTTTTCAATCGCTTTTCACTGACAATTCCCGTGTAATCTCCTTGAATTCTGACCTCCTTGTAGCTGGCATCAGTGGTAATTTTAAGGTAAAACAGTTGGGCGATGACTTGAAGGAACTATGGAAAAATTACTATGCGATATTAACGAATAACTATTCAGGATCGAAGGTTGCTAAAACTTCGCCAATCAATCCCTATCAAATAGACATAACCGTTGATCTAAGAGACGCAAACCCGATTTTAAATTTAATCGATCCAATGCTATTTATTTCAAACAATACGCAGGTGGAAGGGGCATTTTATCAGACGGAGCAAAATACCGTATTTAACTTTTACAGTGGAATAGATACTATATACTACGGCAACAACTACTTTATCGATAATAATATTGACTTGAATACTGCTAAATACAAAGACAGCAATGAGGTTCTGGCTTCCTTCTATGCATTGTCAAAAGAGATTCAGCTCAATTCTGGCTTCAATTTTCATAATTTATCCCTTGAAACAATATGGAACCAGTCCAAGCTGGACATTTCTTTCTACCTGGATCAGTTACTTACAGAAAGCCATTTTGACATAGGGGCAGAGATTAATTTATCACCTGACAATACGCTGGTGAAATTCTCTCCCTCAGAAATCAAATTATTGGATGATTATTGGCAATTCGAAGAAGGAAACAGTATTAGCATCAAAGCCGATGAAACCCAATTTGACAAAATAAAAATATTCCATAACAACGAATTCATAGCTGCTGATGGTAAGATCAATCACAATCCAGAAGATAAAATGGAGATCAACATCAATGAGCTTAACCTGGACTTCCTTAACTCCTTTGGGCTCAGAGAATATGAAGGCATAGCCAACGGGAAAATACAACTGAAGGAAGGATGGAATAAAAAAGGAATGAAAGGAGCTATCTCCATCAGGGATATTTATATCAACAAATTCCTGGTAGGCGAAATTGAGGCAAACGCTTTCTATTCAGACGATGCGGTCAATCTATCTATTCAAAACATTAGGAACGGTGCAGAAGTAATTGATCTTTCAGGGGATTTGGGCAATGCAGAAAGAGAAATGGCATTAAACGCCCGCTTTACCGATGCCCGGCTTTCCGTAATTGAGCCATTCATAGCAGATTATTTGACCAATATAGATGGAAAGCTAAATGGAGATTTAAAGGTAGGGGGTACCATCACCCGTCCCATAGTAGAAGGTTTAGGCAAATTGGACGGGGCTACTTTCAGATTCAATTACCTCAACACGACCTACATGGTAGATGGCAACATCATTTTCGAACCAAATGACATTAGTTTCAGAGGCTTAGAATTAAGGGACATCAATAACAATATTGCAGGGCTAAGAGGAGGAATCACCCACGATAATTTTGATAATTTTATTCTAGACCTTACCGCTGAGATTAACAATTTTCAGGTGATGAATACCAATGCATCAGACAATGATCTTTTCTTTGGAACAGCCTATGCAACCGGGGATATCAGTGTATTCGGAGCCGCCAACAACTTGGATCTTACCGCAAATGCAACCTCCCAACCCAATACTAAAGTTTTCATTCCTATAGGGGAATCCAACGGGCAAGCACAGGAAGATTTTATTAATATTATCAATATTAGAGATACAACACAGCTACTTGAATTTGAAGAAACCATCGACAAGCTAACAATTAATAATCTCAGGATGAACCTAAATCTTGACATTACGCCGGATGCTTATCTCGAAATCCAAATTGATCCCAAAACCGGAGAAAACATTCAAGGTCGGGGAAAAGGTGTTTTCAATATGAACATTGACACCCAGGGAAATTTCACTATGACAGGAAACTATGAAATAGTAGATGCCCTTTATAATTTTTCTTTGTACAATGTGATCAACAAGAAGTTTTTGATTGAACCGGGAGGGATTATCAATTGGTATGGAGATCCCTATCAAGGAGTTATGGATATTTCTGCTATCTATCAAGAAAACGTATCTCTTACTTCCCTCCAAACAAACGCCAGCACCAGTGTCCTTGAAAACAGTCAAATTAGAAGGCGGTTTCCTGTCAAGGTGATTATGGATCTTGAAGGGGAATTATTGTCTCCTGACATCTCCTTTGATTTTGACTTTTCGGAATTCCCTGAAGACAGCGAATTGCAAACTACCATTTCTGCCTTCAAAAATAGAATCGCCAACGACGAACAGGAAAAAAACCGACAGGTTTTTTCCTTAATCATGTTACGGAGGTTCTCACCAGAAGGACAGTTTAACAGTACAGGCATCGGTTTTTCTAATCTCAGCCAATTGATCTCTTCTCAACTCAATAACCTGGTCGCTCAGGTGGATGAGAACCTGGAAATAGATTTTGATCTTATGGGGCTTGATGAATCAGCACTGGAAACTTTTCAAATAAGAGTGGCTTATACCTTTTTTGACGGTAGGTTGCGTGTCACCAGAGATGGAGGATTTACAGATCTTCAGGGCAATGCCGACCTCAATACAATTGCTGGGGATTGGCAAGCCGAATATCTTTTGACAGAGAATGGGCAATATCGCGTAAGGGTTTATAACCGAAACAACTTCAACACCTTAACGGCACTAAACATAAATAACCGTGCTCCCAACACCTATGGGGTTTCTATTTCTCAAAACCTGCTTTTCAGTTCTCTTAGAGAGCTTTTCCAAAATTTTAAGCGAAGCAAACCGCTTTACATCAATGATTCTGATGAATACCTGAGAGGTGATTTCAATATTAACCTGGATGAGGTAGCTCCCGAACTATTCAAACCGGATCCAAAAGAAACAAGACCCATAATTAATATAATCGACAAAGAAAATCCTTGAGCCCTCTAAACAATCTGCGCATTTTTTGATTATTGTAATATGGATAAAGTGACAATATTTTGGTTTAGAAGAGACCTCAGGCTTACAGACAATATAGGGTTGTTTATGGCCTACGAAAATGAGAAAAACGTTCTGCCCCTATTTATATTTGATGAAGAAATTCTTGATAAGCTGGAAAATAAAAAAGATGCTAGGGTGCAATTTATTCTCGAACAGGTCAATGAAATTCATGAAGCATTAAAAGATTATGACAGCTCCATCTTGGTAAGACTAGGCAAACCAGTGTCCATTTTTAGTGAATTGACGAAAGAATTCAATATCCAAAATGTATACACCAACCGTGATTATGAGCCTTATGCCAGACAAAGGGATGAAAGCGTGGAGAAATTCTTGGCAGACAAGGACATCCCTTTTTATGATTTTAAAGACCAGGTGATTTTTGAAAAGGATGAAATCACCAATAATGAAGGTAGTTTTTACAAAGTATTCACCCCTTACAGTAAAGTCTGGCTGCAAAAACTAAAAGGCCTTACATTAAGTCTAGTCAATTTAGATGGCAGGAAAAAGTCATTTTACAAAACGGAACCATTACCAGTCCCTTCTCTTAAAGAGATTGGATTTGAAGAGAGCCCTGTGAAAATCCCTGCCTTGGAGATAGATGAAAAACTGATTCAAAATTATGACAAAACCCGAAATTTTCCCGCTAAGCAAGGGACTAGCCGTTTGGGAATTCATCTACGTTTTGGAACCATTAGCATTCGTCGGCTTGTCCAGGAAGCTATCGAACTAAATGGGACTTATCTCAATGAATTAATATGGCGGGAGTTTTACATGATGATCATTTACCATAAGCCTACAGTAATTGACACTTCCTTTAAGGAAAAATATGACCGCATCTTGTGGAAGAATGATGAAGATGCCTTTAGCAAATGGTGCAAAGGGGAAACTGGGTACCCAATGGTAGATGCAGGTATGAGGGAGCTTAATAGCACTGGGTACATGCACAACAGGGTAAGGATGATTACCGCAAGTTTCCTTACCAAACACCTATTGATTGACTGGCGCTGGGGGGAGGCCTATTTTGCAGAAAAACTGCTTGATTTTGAATTGTCATCCAATAATGGAGGATGGCAATGGGCTGCTGGCACTGGTACGGACGCACAACCCTATTTTCGGATATTCAACCCAGAATCCCAAATGACCAAATTTGACAAAGAAAAAAAATACATCCAAAAATGGATTCCAGAATATGGAACTCCTGACTATCCAGCACCTATAATTGAGCATAAAAAAGCAAGGGAAAGGGCATTAGAAACCTATAAAGAAGCTTTGGGTAAATAATTAAAGCATCGAAGCCCAGCTTTTTCATCAGGCCAATTACTTGATAAGGTGTTGGTCAAATCCCAAAATCACCAATTGTTCAAAAGCTTGCCATACCTCATGAGGAATTTCTTGCTCAATTTGAAAACCTAGCTTGGGATATTCCTTTATTCGCTGCAAATCTCCTACCATGGAATGGATCACTACAGCCATAGAAATCTCAGCATTGGGATAGCTATCAATGGGGATTTCAGGGCTAGCCACCCACACCATTTTCTCTGGCCAATTCTTCTTAAATGTGGCATAAGAGCGCCTTTCCATATAAGGCTTTTGAACAATAATGAACTTTTGAAAATCGAGATTTCTCTCTTCTAGTATGTTTTGTGTAAACTGAATGTTTTCTCCAGTGTTTGTTGACTGATTTTCGACAATAATGGCGCTTTCGGGCACACCCATTTCCATGGCTATTTTTGCAAACTTGTCTGCTTCCGGCTCTTCCCATAGGCCAAGGGTGAAATTCCCTAGCCCGCCTGAAAGAATCAAGTATTCTGCGATTCCATCCAGCCAAAGACTGGCTCCTCTTTCAGCTACCCTGGTGTCATGGCTACCAAGCACCATTATGGCATCTGCCTTTTCTAAGGCATGGTTTAACTTATGGTAATCCCACAGTACTTTTGCCAAGAGTTTAATTTCATTGGTAATTGCAGGTTGTTTCTTTTTTAACATTTTTTCTAAGATTCACTTGTAAAGGGTAATAAATCAGTACAATGGCATTACCGTTAAACCCACCAAATTGCCTATTACTTTCAAAATTAATATATTTTTCAAGCTAAATTTAAAAAGCCCATTGATAATTATTAAATTATACGCCTATAATCACACTAACAATATCATGATATCTAGAAGAAAACTAATCAAACGCCTGGCTTCACTCCCAATTTTGGGTGGGTTAGCAGGTAGCAGTACCTTACTGGCAGATACTTTACCATCAACTGCAGCTGCCGTAGCAAAAAGAGATTTAATTAAAGAATTAGGTTTAAGAACTTTTATCAACGCAGCAGGAAATTATACTTCAATGACTGCCTCTTTGATGCCTCCTGAAGTCATGGAAACCATTAATATGGCTTCCAAAAAATATGTGATGCTTAGTGATGTTCAAGACAAAGTTGGGGAAAAAATCGCTGGTCTTTGCCATGCTGAGGGAGCTATGGTTACGGCTGGTTGCTGGTCTGCGCTAGTCTTAGGAATGGCTGGAGTACTAACAGGAAACGATGCCAAAAAAGCAGGTCAGTTGCCTTTTTTGGAAGGAACTGGAATGAAAACGGAAGTAATTCTCCAAAAAAGTCACGCCAATGGATACCATCATGCCCTTACCAATACGGGGGTAAAATTAATAATGATTGAAACCAAGGAAGAGCTGGAAGCTGCTATTAGCGAAAAAACTGCCATGATGTGGTTTTTAAATCGAGAAGCACCAGTAGGTCAAATCAAACATGAAGAATGGATCGCTATCGCCAAAAAACATGGTATTCCTACCATGAACGATATCGCTGCTGACGTCCCTCCAGTAGAAAATTTATGGAGGTTTAATGACATGGGTTTTGACTTGGTGGCTATTTCTGGTGGAAAAGCCATGGCCGGTCCACAAAGTGCGGGTATTTTGATGGGTAAAAAACATTTGATAGAAGCCGCCAGACTAAGTGCACCTCCAAGAGGTGGAAATATCGGTCGCGGACAGAAAGTGAATAAAGAAGAAATTCTAGGCATGTACATGGCCTTAGAAACTTTTATCAACAGAGACCACGACAAGATATGGCAAACTTGGGAAGATAGAGTGGCCCTTATCGATGAGGCTATATCAGACATTCCAGGAATTACTACTGAAGTTGTAGTGCCTGAAGTTGCCAATCACAACCCTTCCCTTAAAATCAGCTGGGAAGGAAGTGATCATGGATTCTCTGCCAAAGATGTTGGAGGAGATTTACGTGATGGTAACCCATCCATAGAATCAATTGATTGGGAAGAACCAAAAAGTTTGCGTTTAACGGTATTTATGCTTGAAAAAGGCCAAGACAAAATTGTGGCCAAAAAATTAAAAGAGTCTTTGGAAAAAAGAACGGCTTAAATGAGTCATAAGGTTGAAAACCTTTTATTGACCAATTTTATAATCAATCCGGCTAGGTAGTTTTTAAAACTAATCAAGCCGGATTTTTTTTCTTTAAATCCAGAAATGACATTATTATTAGTAAAGACAGTTGGCTTTTAATAAAGAGCTGTTTTTTCACTACCTTGTACTGGTTGTATCTGGTAACTTTTAAAGGGTAGCCCCCCATTATTACCAAATTCAATAGCTATTTGGGAAGAAAAAGTCTAGAATCTGGATGAATTCCCGAGACTATTTGGCACTTTAAACTGAACATTTTTAAATCGAGTGCTAAATAATTTAGTGTAATCATACATAGTTTTTTGCGGTTACCGATGGTTTCTGGTATTCTATTTTTATTATTGTAAGATTTTCTATGTTGAAGTTTCCACAAATACCTCGAGGCAAAATTTATGTTATGCTAGCCGTCCTCTCATGGCTAGCCTTATTGCTTGTCAATTTGATTAGAGTATTTGGTGAAATCAATCAAATGGAAGGTTTGATTGGCAAAGAAATTACTTGGATTCTTGAAATCCTCTTCTTTATTTGGTTGTATATTTTTTTCAATGACGCCATAAAGAAAAATCAAAACCGCAATTTCATCTTCTTTATCTGGAGGGCCGCTTCCACGGCTTTAATGGCAACTGGTACCTCCTTCCTTATAATTTTCTTTTATTACCTTCTGGGAGATTCTCGATTGTCCGAGGACCCTCTACTGAAGAATTTTTTCTACCATATAAACTTTGCCGTAGTTTCGATCTTCCTTATTTCAACGACTTTGAGTTGGAAACACCTGATCCTTTACCAAAAAAGTAAAGCCATCGTTCAACAGTGGCAAGCCTATGAGGTCATTCTACTGATCAGCATGTTCTTTGTTCTGATCAGCCAAGCGAGTTTTAATTACGGCTTTATGTTTGGCCTGATCTTTTTGATCATTTATGGTGCCATTCTTTCTATCAATCTAAAATGGATTCCTTATCTCACTTTTAGAGAAAAATGGAAATCCATATTATTTTTGGTGATAATTATTGCCTGCACGGTCTACCTCTTTTTCCGGCTGGTCTCCTACACCCAGCAAAACATTCACTTTATTAATCTATCGGAAAATCTTTTCCTGCTTGGCCTTTTTGTTTTCGTGCTCTTATATGCAGTTTTCAGTTCATTGGTAACCTTGTTTAACTTACCAACTTCTTCAGTATTTGAGCAAAAGCTAACAGAAGCCATCAGTTTCCAAAAGTTAAGCCAATCCATAAAACCAGGTGAAAATGAAGAGCAGGTTTTAGATATATTAATGGACAGCTGTATGAGTGCAGCTTATGTAGATGCCGCTTGGCTTGAACTCTATCCCTCAGAACCCGAACAATCGTCCAAAATACAATTGCAGAAATTTATCAGCAATGGAGAACGTCAGGAAGTGATGACCTTATTAAAAAGGGCTGCACCTTTTGCGGCCTACTTCAATGGACAAACTACCGACCGAACCGAATACCTATATGGACAGATTCCACATGAGATCTATAAATCTGTACTGGTACTACCCGTATCGGCAAATAAAAAGAAACTGGGCGACATCTTTCTATTAAAAGAAGTCAAGGATGGTTTCAACAAAGAAATGATAAATATCATTTCAACCTTTGCAGGTCAAACTTCAATTTCGATTGAAAACCACCGACTTCTCAATGAAGCCATCCGAAATGAACGGTACAGAGAAGAACTGGAAATTGCCCAAAGAGTACAGCGTAGCCTTTTACCTTCCGAATTACATCACAATGGCTGCTTTGAAATAGATGGATTTTCAGCTGCTGCAGATGAAGTAGGCGGAGACTATTATGAAACCTACCGTTTTGATAAAAATAATTTTGCCTTGATTATCGGGGATGTTTCTGGAAAAGGAACTTCTGCAGCTTTCAATATGTCACAAATGAAAGGAGTGTTTCATAGTTTGGTACAATTAAATCTCCCACCAAAAGACTTTTTATCCAAAGCCAACAATGCCCTAAGCCGTTGCCTGGAAAAAAACAACTTTATAACTACTACGTATTACACCATCAGTACCTTAACTAAAGAAATCAACTTTGCGAGGGCTGGCCATTGTCCTACCCTATATTATTCAAAAGAGAAAGGTATTTCCCGCTTTTTAAACATCAAAGGCATGGGTTTAGGTATCGTTAGAAACGATGGCTATGAAAACTACTTGGAAGAAGGATATTTAAAATACCAACCGGGAGATGTTATGGTCATGTATACCGATGGCATCGTTGAAGCAAAAAACAAAAACAACCAAGAGTTTGGTTATGATAAATTAAGAATGCTTTTGGATGGGTTAAAAGATTTTCAAGCATTGGAAATAAAAAGAAAGATAGTAGAAGAAGTTTATGATTTTGTCGGGAGAGAGACTTTACCCGATGATGATTATTCAATTTTGGTCATCAAATTCAAAGCATAAACTAAAAAAAGCTTAAAACGTATAATCGAATATGTTAACTATAAATAAAAAGGGTGAAGAAGGTTATTTAATCATTAGCCTTGAAGGAGAAGTGGATGCCAGCAATTCAGTGGAATTGGATGAGGTAATTCAAGAAGTTCTAGATGAAGACATCAAAAATATTTTAGTGAATGCCCATGAGCTACAATACATTTCCTCTGCAGGCTTAGGAGTGTTCATGTCCTACTTAGAAGATTTTAATGAAAAAAACATCCAGTTTATTATTTACGGACTCAATGAAAAAGTAATGAATGTCTTTCATATTCTGGGCTTGGACCAATTAATGAATATAAAAGACACACGAGAAGAAGCTGAAAAATCACTCCATGAAGCATGAATTGAAGCTATATTGTGAAAAAAGTCAATTGGCAGAATTAAGGTCCTTTATATCAAAGACCCTTGTTCCAGCCAAATTAAATGACATAAGCCAAAATCAGTTGATATTGGCAGTAGAAGAAGTATGTGCCAACCTTATGATTCATTCTCATGATTGCGACCCACACAGTTTTTTATTGCTTAATGTGCATTTAAATGCGGAAACGATCATTTTTGAGATAACCGATTCAGGAAAAGCCTTTAATCTAATTGAATACAAATCTCCCGAAGTAAATTCTGTAATGAAAGAGAGAAGAAAAGGGGGGCTGGGATTGTTATTGGTAAGGAAAATAATGGATAAAATAGAATTTGAAACCAATCATTCTATTAACACCTGTCGCCTCATAAAGAAACTCAATTCCAAATAAATGTTAAATCCCGTGACTTATCCGAGTCAACAACCCGAATTGTGGGGTAAAATTTGTAACATTGCAGATTAAATTGTACCAATTGTCCTATGAATTTGAAGCATATATATTTCCTTTTGTTAGGAATTTTATTTGCAAGTGCCACTCCGGTTCCTGATGCCATCAAGGAAGCAAATCCACTATCGGACTACCTTTTAAAAATAAATGGAGAAACCTCTGATAGAGAGGAATTTCTTTATATTCTAAATAAGAACCGTCAGAAGGATACTGGCCCTATAAGCAAAGCTGATTTTGAACATAATTTTGAGTTATTTGTAGACTACAAGCTCAAAGTGAAATACGCAATGGATTTGGGAATGCACCAAACGAAGGCATTCAAGACCGAATTTGCTGCTTTCAAAGATGAATTAAAGAAACCCTATCTGCTGGAAAATTCGCTGACTGAAGGCGAATTAAGAAAAGCGTATAGTAGGATGCAGGAAATAGTGAAAGCCAGCCATATACTTTTCGAATTTCCGGATAACGCCTCCAAAGAGGATTCAATAGCCGTCTATAAGATGGCTGAAAAAATAAAAGCTGAAGCAGAGTCCGGAGCTGATTTCCATCAGCTGGCAGCAAAATATTCCGATGATCCATCAGCTAGTATAAACAAAGGAAGTTTGGGGTATTTTACAGCCATGCAAATGGTTTTGCCCTTCGAAGAGGCTGCCTACAATCTGAAAATTGGTGCAATTTCTGCACCTATTGTTTCAGATTTCGGCTACCATATCATTAAGTTGGAAGATCGTAGACCAAACCCTGGTCAATTACGCGTTTCACACCTGTTAATTCGGGTTGGTCCAAATGTAAGCGTAGCCGAAGAAGAAATCGCCTTGAATAAAATCAATCAAATTCATCAAACGCTTCTTCAGGATGCCAATCAATGGTTGGACTTGGTGAAGACCTATTCCGAAGACCCTAGTAGTAAGGTTAAAAAGGGAATTATTCCTTGGTTTGGAGTTGGTGCTATTGTTCCTGAATTCGAGCATGCGGCCTTTTCTCTTAACAAAGTAGGGGCTTTTTCAGCTCCTGTAAAAACAGAATATGGCTACCACATCATTCGCTTAGAAGGAGCTAAACCAGTACCGCCTTTTAACGAAGTTTTACCTACGATAAAATCTAATATACTGCGAGACAGCCGGTCCAACTTAATAAAAGAGCAAGTTTTAGCCATGCAAAAGGCAAAGTTTAAGGTCACTGAAAACAGTCAGCTCCTTTCACTTCTTAAAACTACCTTTGCAAGCAACAATGAAAAACCTACAGCTCAACTGTATTCTAAACTAGAAGAACTATCCAAAAAGGAAAACAATGTAATTATACAATCCGAATGGAAAGAGGCGGAAATTGCAGATTTGATTGTTTTTCTCAAAACATCCCATCCTCAAGGGAGCACACTGTTTACCGCTTCATTTGATGCTGTTTATAAAGACTTTTCTGAGGAGTTATTGTCAAAATGGGAAGAGGAACAGCTCTATCAAAACAACCATGACTACCGACAGCTGGTCAATGAATACAGGTATGGCATGCTGTTGTTTGAACTCATGAACAATGAGGTATGGCAAAAAGCATTGGAGGACAGCACTGGCCAAAGGGCTTACTTCCGAGAAAACAATAACAAGTACATGTGGAATAAACGTGTAAAGGCATTGATGCTCAAAGCTAAAAAAACCCAGGATATTTCCAATGTTGCGGCTTATCTGAGTTCCAGGACTCTCACTGACAGCTTGTCTTCAGAATTAAGCAAAAAATTTCTTGAAAAGAATGCTTTGCTCTTTACTGTTGAGCAAAAAACCTACGAAGTTGACAACAATGAAATCTTTAATGGATTGGATCTTAACCAGTCCTATCATAAAATTGATCAAAATAACGAAACTATTCTACTGGTAATTGGGGAAATATTGCCTGAAAGAGAAAAGAGATATGAAGAGACGAGGGGAAGACTCATACAGGATTATCAACAATACCTTGAAAAAAATTTACTTACTGAATTAAAACAAAAATACACCATCCAAGTCAATGAGGATGAAAAAGAAAAAATATACCAGTCTCTTGTTCAATAAACTAGTCGTCGCGTGTGGCATTATGCTTTTCGTGTCTTCCTGTGATTTGTTCAAGATGAAGAATGATCAAGAGGAGACAGATGATATGCTTGTGGCCACTGTTGGCAATGCTAATTTATACCATTCAGACATAGACCACATAGGTAAGGAAATGTCTCCAGACATGGATTCTGTAGAATTGATCAATCGCTATGTTCAGAGTTGGATAAAAAAGCAGCTGGTTATTCGGGAGGCAAGTCAAAATCTGACCATTAATGAGGCGGAGATAAACAGAAAATTACTGGATTACAGGTATGCATTAATTGCGTATGAATATGAAAAAAGTTTTGTAGAAGAGACCCTTAACAAAGAGGTAACTCAGGAAGAAATAGATGCCTATTACACTTCTAATAATCAGAATTTCGCCTTAAAGGAAATAATTGTCCGTACCAATTTTCTAAAGCTTGAAAAGGACATTCCAAACAAGAGGCAGTTGGAACGCTTGCTAAACAGTAGCCAGGAAAGCCAGAAAGAAGAGCTTAAGGATTTTGCTATCCGCTATGCCAACAATTATTTCATGGAGGATTCCACTTGGATCAATTTTGATGACATTATCTTAAACACCCCATTGACTAAAAACAACAACCACGTTCAATTGCTCCGTAACGAAAAGTTGATTCATGTTGATGACGAAACCTATTCCTATTATTTCAAGATATTGGAATACAGGCTTCAGGATCAGGTGCCACCATTAGAGTTTGTAAAAGACGAGATTTCAAAAATCATCGTTAATAAAAGGAGAGCTGAGATAGCCGAAAAATTAAAAAGAGATATTTACAATAATGCACTTAAAAACAATGAGTTTACCATATATGAATAAATTGACCAAAAGCCTCAGCTTACTGGTGGTGCTAGGTCTTTCTGTTTTCCAAATGGCTCTGGCACAAGACAATACAGAAGAAGCCAGTCCTGAAGAAAAAAAGAAAGAAAAAGAGCCAACTGGGCAAGTATTGGATAAGATCATCGCCAAAGTAGACAATTACATTATCTTGGAATCCGATCTTCAAAAAGCCTATTTGGAGGCCTCTTCACAAGCCCAACAAGGCTTTGAGATTCCTTCAAGATGTCAGGTGTTTGAATCCTTGCTGATTAACAAAATGATGATGGCAAAATCAGAAATTGATTCTGTGATCGTTTCTGAAGCTGAGGTAATCATCCAAACAGATCAGCGTTTCAATATGGTACTTCAACAATTCGGAGGTGATGAAGAAATGCTAATTGAAAATTATGGTAAAACAGGTGACCAATTAAAAAGCGAGATTCACGAAGCTGTAAGAGAACAATTGGTGGTTGGGAAAATGCAGGGTGTTATCACGCAAGACCTACAAGTTTCTCCAAATGATGTGCGTAAATTCTACAGTTCAATTCCCAGAGATTCACTTCCATTTTTCTCCTCAGAGGTGGTTGTTGGACAGATTGTGAAAAAACCAGAAGTCAGCCAATCTGAAAAAGACAAAGTATACAAGCAATTGGCAGAGATCAAAGAAAAAATCCTTAGCGGCGAGTCTGATTTTGCAACCATGGCGCGACAATATTCTCAGGATCCAGGATCCGGCCCTCAAGGAGGTGACCTGGGTTTTTTCAAGAGAGGAGAATTGGCGCCTGAATATGAAGCTACAGCTTTTGCGTTGAAACAAGGAGAAATCAGTGATCCAGTGGAATCCATGTTTGGGTTCCACATGATTCAATTACTTGAAAGAAGAGGCAATACTTTTAATACAAGGCATATATTAATGATTCCAACGCCATCTGAAGAGGACCTTGTAAAGGCAGAACAGTTCTTGGATAGCCTTCGTCAGCAGATCATAGATGAGAAAATACCTTTTGCAAAAGCCGCCAAGGAGAATTCAGATGACAGGGAAACTTCAGATGCTGGAGGGTTCTTTACAGACCCTGCGACAGGATCCAATAGATTAACCTCAAGGACCTTGGAAGACCCTATACTCTTTTTTACCTTGGATAGTATGGAAATAGGCGACATTACTCCAACCGTTAGGTTTGACGATGTAGACCCTAGAAACGGAAGGTCTGAGCCAGGAGTACGAATTCTATTTTACAAAGCCCGATACCCTGCACATCGGGCTAACATTGCAGATGATTATGAAAAATTAAAGGCTGCAGCCAGAAGAAAAAAAGAAGAAGATATATTAGCCAATTGGTTTGTATTGGCTAAAGAAGAAGTGTTTATCGATATAGATCCAAACTATGATAAATGCGAGGTGCTAAAAGATAAGTAAAAATAAAAGCACACTTGAAAATGCTTCCTGATAAAATTGGGAAGCATTTTTTTTGTTATCAAGGTTGAATCTAGAAAGATTACTACGGAAATGTTATTTTATCCTAGGCTTATACATTAGCAGATTTACGGATAAATCCCCCTTTGTCCCTCTTTATTGCCTTAGATTTTAAAATTTTAGGACTGTCGGGTGCTTACTTGATTTTATATTTTTTTCAGCCAGTTTAATGCTAGCGAGTGTTGCAATCGCAATAAAAACAGGCTTTGGAGATTTTGTCCGCCGTGGCGGATCAACAGTAATTTTATCGAGAAGCTGACAGTGATAAATTTTGCTTCAAAAATGCTGAAAACCCTATAATTCTTTCCGATTTGTACATCTTTAGGGCAGAGACACTGAACTGATAGGCGAGAAGTTCATTGTCATTATTATAATGATTGATAGCCTGATTAAAATATTGAAGGCCAACTAAGCTTTGGAGGTCTATCTTCCTGAAAATTGCAGGAGTATTTGGTTCTTCAATGCTTGCTAAAACACCCCATGGACTGGTAATATTCTCTCCGGTATAGAACTTGGCCATATAGGTTTTAAGGGCATCGTCTTCCAGAATAAAACCACTTAATGGGTCAGTTACCTCCAATATTACTTCCTCATTTGCGACTTCCACTTTTAAAAAAACGTGATAGGTGGTCTCTATTATGTCGAATTCAAAACCAAAGTATTCTAGTAGTCCGGACAAAATCAACGAACCACTAACGCAGTCATAAGCTCCAGAAGTAAATGTATCTTGAACCATACTAAATTGCTCATAGTTACGAAATATCCGCTGATGAGAGCGATAAAATATGTTTTTCACCATTTTTTTGGTCCTGCCCAGCTTGGAAAAGTCTTTATTCAATTGCTCATGTAAAGTGGTGAAATCCTCACTCTCCATGCGCCAGGATTTCAACAATGTCGAAGGCTCAGCTGGGGTTGAAATAGTCGACAAATAGGCATGGCTTTTAGCCTTAACCGTTTCCGAAAAGGAAGCCAATAAAAGTAAACCCAACAGGAGTAGTGCCTTACGCATTTGTCTAAATTAATATACTGTTAACTAAAGTTAACAATTTCTTAACATACAGACAAAAAAATATCCTCCCAATTGGAAGGATATTTTAAAAGATCAAAATAAACCCGGTAAAAACAGGTAATTGAATGGGTTATTAATACCTATAAAAAATAAATTGGATATAATTTTCAATTAGCTAACCATTGCGCATCCAAGGTTTAAAAAGCATAAGAAAAATTAACATTGAGGAGTGTTCCTGGACTTAAGGTAGAGAAGACCTGGTCTTCTGCACCATAAGAACGGAAAACCTCTTTTCTGGACTGATTCAGTAGGTTTTGAACATTTATACCTGCTTTCATCTTTTCATCTGTTCCAAATGTTTTATTGATACTGAGATTAACTGCATGAAAAGGTACCGTATAAGTATCTGTTCTATTACCAAAGCCTATATAATTCAGGGTCGACCCTTGCATGTTATAAAAAATACCAGCTTCTATCCCAGAAACGAAATTATTATAACTCAAACCGGTATTGATGATATAAGGAGCCTGCCCTGACATGTCTCTTGTATCTTCAATGGTTTCGCCTTCCCTGGCTGTAAGTTCCCTAGATCGCAATTCAGCCTCTGACATTTTAATTTTTGACCTTGTGAGGGTACCATTAAAATTGAAAAAGAAGGTCTCAAGTGCAGGACTTAGGAAGGAGAGTGATTTACGCAGCTCCAATTCAATTCCTGCCACAGTTCCATTCCCAACATTTCTGGGCTGAAAAGCACCAGGATCAGAAAGAAACTGCACCATCTCAATAGGTTTGTCAAAGGTTTTGTAGAAAGCACTTACAGAAAATAACTGGCCACCAGACAAGAATTGTTCCCATCTTAAATCAAAATTATTGATCCTGGTAGCTTGCAAATTACCATCCCATAGTATTTCCGTTCCACCATCAGTTGTTTCTTGAAACAGCCCCCCAACAAAGGTCCTACCCGTGATAGGGTCAAGGATTTCTGCAAAAGACATTTCCTTAAAGGAAGGTCGGGCAATGGTACTTGAAAAAGAAAAGCGAAGATTCTGACTATCCTTTATACTTCTTATCAAGTTAACCGTTGGGAAAAAGTCCAAATCTCCCATTACTTTTTCATTGTCATAAACAATGGTTCGGGTTTGATTTGAACCAGTATAATATTGGTCAAACTTCTCTGCCCTTAGGCCTACAATGGCTTTTAGATTTTTTACGGGAGAAAATTCACTATGAACATACAATCCAACATTGGTCAAATTGGCCTCATAGCTATTAGGATTATTGGGAATAAACAACGGACTATATCTGATACCATTTCTGTTGTCTTCAGAAAATAGGTTTTCTTCGATAAGCACTTGGTTAGGATCACCTGTGAAGGTAGAATTACCTGTTGCAAACTGAAAATCTTGAATAAGAAAATCTCTTTGTTTGTAAGCATAAGAGGATCCAAATCTCAATTTAGCGGATTCCCCAAAAAGCAAATGATTTCTGGTAAGGTCAAGTTTACCAATGAGGTTTTGTTCGTCAAGTGAACGCCAAATCCGTTGAGGCAAACCCACCTCTGAAGAAATGGTCTTGTTTGGCTCCCTAAACCTAAGTACCCTCACATCAGGATCTTCAATGGTAGACAAGGTAGGTGCAATTTTCCAATCCATTTCCCAATCTCCATCTTTACTATAGTGAACTCCACTTAACATTAAATTGGTTAATGCCCTTTCACTGTATTCAATATTGTATTGATCTGCTTCAAAAACAGCTCCTAAATTGGAGTTCTTAAAGTCAAAATTACCAACTTTTGAAGATCCATTTTGCAGGTGGATAAAATTCAGTTTGTACTTGGAAAAATCAGTTTTATAGGCAATGCCAAACAGTCCGCCAAGCAATACGTTGCTTTCTCCATAGTTACCTACAGATTTTTCCAAAGGCTCTAATTCCGTTTCACCTGTTTCTCTTGGCTTAGCATACAGATTAAATTCCGCACCCTTAAAAAATTCAGAAGTGTTTTTGTAAGTAACCGCAAAATTATATCCAAAAGTATTATCCCTATGCTTGAACTGATCTCCAAGCGAAAAACCAAGAGAGTAATTCATCAAATTTTGTTTTTTAGTACCTCCGAAAACAGGGTTAAAATCACGCAAAACACTTTGATAAACCTGGCCTTGTTCTCCTCCAGGGTTCCCTACTACATCTGCATATTGTGGTATTTCAGCTATACCTTTGGTGGGTATGTCCCTAAATCCATTGTCAAAACCTAAAAAATCTGTTGAACTACCTTGAGTAGAAAGGAAATCTGAGTTGAAGTGCATGGAAGGATTGTAACCACCACTAATTGAAAGGCGCATTGTTTTCTCTTCAGGAAAATCCTTTGTTTCAATATCCACTATTCCTCCAGTAAAATCTGCGGATAGGTTACTGGTAAAAGATTTAGATACGATAATATTGTCAATAATATTGGTAGGGAAAATATCCATCTGAATGGTATTTCTATCAGGATCTAAACCAGGAATATCAACTCCATTCAAGACTGTTTTGGTATACCTGTCTCCTAGGCCTCGAATGTAAACATATTTTCCACCTTCAATAGAAACGCCAGTAACACGTTTAATTGCAGAAGCCGCGTCCCCATCTCCAATTTGACGGAAAGCTGCAGCGGAAATTCCATCCATTAACTGTGGGGCATTTCTTTTAACAGTCATTAAGGCAGCTTCAGTTGTTCTGATGGCTTCTGCAGTAATGGTTACGGTCTCAAGATCAGAAGTAAATTCTGACATCATTAAGTTATCTACTATTGTGACCTCCCCGCCCTTCACTTCAATTCCTTCCAATTGAAGGCTATTGAAGGAGATAAATGAGGCTTGTATATTATAATTCCCCTCAGGAAGCTGAATTTCGAAATCACCGTCGAAATCGGTAACTGCTCCTTTTTGAGCACCTATTACTGAAACAGCAACGCCAAATAAGGGTTCTCCAGTACTCTCATCGAATATTGTCCCACGAATAGTTCCATTCTGAGCGAATAAGCTTGTTGACAAAAGCATGAATCCAATAAAGATCAAGCTATTGGTAAATCTTTTCATTTTTAATTTTTATTTATTGTAATACAGCGAATAGCTAAAAAAGTGAAGGAAAGGAATGCGGTTTGCATTCCTTTCAAAAAATAGTGGTTGGTATTATTATAAGTTGTCTAAATTTCCAGCAACTGAAGTCCAAGTCCAGTCATTGAATACTGTTTTATCAGCTCCAACCGTACTTGCCTCAGCAGTCACAGCAGTGGCATGTGCAGAAGTGCCATGTTTGAAGACCTCTGTAAGTGCTACTCCATCAGCTAAAACTACCTCAAGGTTTTCAAAAGATAGAGCTCCATTGGCAAAATTGGCAACAGTTGCATCACCACTTAAAGACAAGTCACCTCTGCCATCAGTTGTAGATGGGTCATCAAAACCTTGGAAAAGAATGTTTTTGAAAGTACCTCTAGCACCATCTCTGAAGTCACCTAGTTCTGAAACATTGTTTCCTACAATGATTCCGTTTTGAAGGGTATGTCCATCATTAAAGGAACCTTCAGGGCCATCAATTTCTAAAGCATGATCCGTAGAACCTCCGGTTATGACTATAAAATTATCAAGTGTTCCTGACCAAGCCATATCAGTATCTAAAGCATCATCACCTGCGTTCCAGATAATCGCATTTTTCACACTTACTGTTCCTCCAAACCATTCGATTCCATCATCCTGATTACCAATAACTTCTATATTTTCAATAATTGTTTTAGAACCTACAGAACCTAAAGTCAAACCATTGATTTCATTTCCTTCACCGATATTGGCTCCACCATGTCTGATAGATATGAATTTTAGTTTTCCAGAATAGTCTTCAGGATCATCTCCACCATGAAGGCCATTGGTATCGGAAGGTGGAATACCTTCAATTTGAACTTCTGAAACATTTCCTGCAAAAGAACTTGGCGCTTTACCTAGAACCAATAGTCCTCCCCATAATCCATCAATATCAGCATCTAAATTAGGGCTTGCCACCATTCCAGGCATGATTTCATCAGCGATGGAAGTAAATATAATAGGCTGATCAGCAGTACCTTCAGCTTCAATTGTTGCTCCTCTAGCAATTACCAAAGCTGTAGCATTTGCGCCTGATCCAGCTTCGCCCTTAACAATAACTCCTGGCTGTATGGATAACTCAACACCGGCCACTACTGTGATTCTACCTCCAAGGACATATATTTTACCAGTTTCCCATACCATGTCAGAGGTAATGTTATCTTCTATTTTAACAACAGATACGGCACCCCCTACAGAAACTACGAAAGTAGAAGTCTGCGTATCTCCATTAGCGTCGGTTGCAATGAACTCAAAAACCAAATTTTTGTCTGCATCTTCAGTAGAAGCTGCATATGTAAAGTTGTGAACTGCTGAAACCTCTCCGTTATAATTAATTGTTTCAATCGTGGTCCCATCTTTTTTTACCACCAAAGAGGTTAAACCATCGGCTGCGGTAATGTTAGCCTGTACAGGATCGATGTCTTCACCGGTCTCAACCGCTACTGTTGCTGGAATACCAGAAATAACAACTTGGTTATTTGGGTCATCCTCATCGTTACAAGCTGTTAAAACAGTAACAGCTAGTGTAGCGATCATCATCCAATTAAATAAATTCTTCATAGTTAGGTATTAGATTTTCAAGTCTGAATTAGATTCAGGCACAAAATTGACTCAAAAATCTATTACCCAATAAAAAAGTCAATTATGAAATTTTAAAATTAAAATCAGGGAATTAATTTTCTCTTAACATTGGCGTGGAAAAGGGCCCTATTGGTTCCTCCACGCGTTAACAACACTTAATAATCAGAAGATTAGGATACCAAAAAGCATTCGAATAGCAGAAAAATATAAGGTTAAGACCACAAAATTAGAGGACGTAACTAGAAAACCCAAGCCTCAGCCACAAGGTGAAAAATTTACCTGCTGCTTTTATACCTCTTGCTCGATAATATCACAGCAAATATGGGGTAAGGAGAATCGTTATAATTTTACGTCTGTAATTCTCCGTTCTTCTCAAGTTCTTCCTTTAAAAATCTAGCGGTATGGCTACTAGGGTGATTGGCCAACTTTTCAGGAGTACCACTGAAGAGAATTTCTCCACCTTTTTGCCCCCCTTCAGGCCCTAGGTCAATTACATGGTCCACCACTTTAATAACATCCATATTGTGCTCAATGATTAGCACCGTATTTCCCTTGTCTACCAATTGTTGAAGTACGCCTAACAACAAACCTATGTCTTTGAAATGCAATCCTGTGGTAGGCTCATCCAATATATAAAAGGTTTTGCCTGTATCTTTCTTAGAAAGCTCAGTCGCTAGTTTTACCCGCTGTGCTTCCCCTCCAGACAGTGTGGTGGCATGTTGGCCTAAGGTAATATAATCTAGCCCTACATCATGTAAGGTCTGGATTTTTCTTAAAATCTTCGGTATGTGCGCAAAAAACTCAACAGCCTGTTCCACAGTCATGTCCAATACATCAGCTATGGACTTACCCTTGAACCTAACCTCTAATGTTTCCCGATTGTATCGCTTACCTTTACAGGTTTCACAAGGAATATGAACGTCTGGAAGAAAATCCATTTCAATCAACTTCATTCCTCCACCTTCACAATCTTCGCAGCGGCCCCCTTTCACATTAAAAGAAAACCTACCCGGCTTGTAACCCCTAATTTTAGCTTCCGGCAATTCTGTAAACAAAGCTCGGATATCTGTAAATACGCCTGTATAAGTAGCAGGATTGGATCTTGGTGTCCTTCCTATCGGTGATTGGTCCACTTCTATCACCTTGTCCAAATGGTCAAGACCTGTTATTTCCTTGTAAGGCAAAGGTTCTTTCTTGGAATTGTAAAACTGTCTATTTAATAAAGGATAGAGGGTTTCATGAATCAACGAACTTTTACCAGAACCTGAAACTCCTGTAACACAAACCATCGTTCCCAACGGAATTTCTAGATTTACACTTTTCAAGTTATTCCCACTAGCGCCTTTTAATTTGAGTTTTTTACCTGTTCCTTTCCTTCTTTTCTCAGGAACAGCAATGCTTAACGATCCATTGAGATAATGGGCAGTAAGGCTATTAGAGGCCAAAATCTCTTGTGGCGTTCCACTTGCTACAATGTGGCCGCCATGACGGCCTGCTCCTGGACCTATATCAAGGACATAGTCTGCCTCCATCATCATGTCCCTATCATGTTCTACTACTATCACCGAATTTCCAAGGTCGCGCAAGTCTTTCAATGCATGCGTTAGCTTCACATTGTCTCTTTGGTGCAAACCGATACTTGGCTCATCTAGTATATAAAGCACTCCCACTAATTGCGTTCCTATTTGAGTTGCCAGGCGAATTCTTTGGGCCTCTCCCCCAGACAAGGTCCTCAGAGGGCGATTGAGTGATAGATAATTCAAACCTATGTCTAGCAAAAAGCCAATTCTTTTTCTTATCTCTTTCAATACCTCCGCGCCAATGATTTTCTGACGGTCGGTCATTCGCTCTTCTATATTGGTAAACCATTCCCCAAGAGTAGTGATATCCATTAGTGCCAATTCACCAATATGTTTTTCTGCTATCTTGAAATGAAGTGCTTCTTTCTTTAACCGATAGCCTTCACATTCGGGGCATTGGCGGGTGCTTGTGAAATCAGCAATCCATTTCTGAATTTTATCAGAGCCACCCTCTTTTTGTTTTTGGAGAAAATTGAGAATCCCTTCAAAGGTAGTGTTCCATTTAGTTCCTGGGTATTTTACCGAATCCACGGCCACGTCCATTTTATCCCCATACAATAAGGTTTGAATGACCTTATCATCCAACTTTTCTATGGGCGTTGCCAAGCTTCCTTTATAGCGCTTTAGTATGGCTTCAATTTTTTTAAAAATCCAAATATCCCTGTATTCCCCCAGAGGAGCTATCCCTCCACGGCTAATGCTTAAAGATGGATCTGGAATCACACTTTCCTGAGTGATTTCTTCAATCACTCCCAGCCCATTACATGAAGGACAGGCCCCATAAGGACTATTAAAGGAGAAAGAATTTGGTGCTGGCTCATCATAGCTTAGCCCAGTAAGTGGATCCATTAGGTATTTAGAAAAATGATGAATTTCACCCTCTTCATCAAGCAACATCATTACCCCTTTACCATGTTGCAAAGCTGTTTTTAGAGACTGAGAAATCCTATACCGGTCCCCTTCTTCTGCAAGAACTCGGTCCACCACTATTTCTATATCATGGATCTTGTAACGGTCCACTTGCATTTTGGGCTCCACTTCCACTATCTCTCCGTCTATCCTGACTTTGGAGTAACCCATTTTACGGATCTGCTCAAACAATTCCCGATAATGACCTTTACGGCCTTTCACAACGGGCGCCAAGATGGATAGCTTTTTGTCGAGAAAAACGTTAAAAATCTGAGCTACGATCTGATCTTCTGTCTGTCTAACCATCTTTTCACCAGAAAGGTAGGAGTAAGCCTCCGCTGATCTGGCATACAAAAGCCGCATAAAATCATAAATCTCAGTAACAGTCCCTACTGTCGAGCGGGGATTTTTAGAGGTCGTTTTTTGCTCAATAGAAATTACGGGAGAAAGCCCATTAATTTTATCCACATCAGGCCTTTCCATGCCACCTAGAAAAGAGCGGGCATAGGCAGAAAAACTTTCCATATAACGCCTTTGCCCCTCAGCATAAATGGTGTCAAACGCCAGTGAACTTTTGCCACTACCACTCAAGCCTGTAATGACCACTAATTTATTTCTGGGTAAAGTAAGATCGAGGTTCTTGAGATTATGCTCTCTGGCCCCATATATTTCAATATGCTCTTGAGAAGGTTGATTTTCTACTGACATTGGATATTTTTTCGCTTGTATTGGTTTAACCTGAATGAGGTAATTACTATTCTAATTAGTGCAAAATCTACTGAGATAGCACAGGACAATTTTCACCTTTTCTGACTTTGATGGGGCCGATTGTTAGTTATGAAATCAATGGATCCCTTAATCTATTACAATTCCCTCCTTCTTCGTTGTTTTTTTTAAATACACAGAAAGCCTGACTAAAAAGAACATAACTAAGGTAAACCTAAAACCAGACAAATGGTTCATTTCCAAGTAAAGGTTTAATTGGTTTGCTTCTCTCTGAGGTCTTGCTCCGTGTCTCCCGTAATGGTTGATTTCAGCCCACTCAATACCAGGTTCCACCAATAATGGAAAATAAATTTATGCTCGGCTCTCCGGAAATAAACTTCTCCCTTCTGAAGGTCTCCTGATTTTTGAGGGTTATGTGTCCTAATCACTAGCTTATTGGCTAAGAATGCACCAATATTTCTAAAAACATTTTTATTTCGCTTATAATCTTTATCAAGGATTTCAATTTTCAAATCAGAATATCTTGCTATTACGTCGCCAGTGCCATCAATGTCATTTGCTACAATATTAAAGTCCAGCTTGTCTAATCTTCCTTGGTCCAAAGCTACTCTTGTGGCCGGCATGATCATATTGTTCAGGCTGGTCAAATCCATCTGACCAACAGTCCCCTCCAGCAGAAACCTTCCATCTTCATCGTTGATCAGGTAATTGGCCTGCAAATCTATCTGGCCTTCTCCCATTAACCTTCCTTTAACGTTCATCCTTAAAGTATCATTTAGCGCTAGCTTATCTGCATAATTGGTGAATCCTAAAATCTCTCCATTAACTTGGTCAAAAAAGATCTTTCCCGATGATGGGGCTTTGGTATCTGGCCGCTCCTGATAGGTAATTGAAGTATTCTCAAAATTAATTGCCTTCAACCAGATACTTTTGGGCAAGCCTTTGATAATGTCATGGACCATTTTAGGCCTCTTTGAGGTGTCTTCGACTTTCCTTTTGTCCCTAAAAACTTCCAGTTCCAAATGATCCAATTGCACCTTGTCTGCTGCAATTTTACCTTCTCTAAAATAGGATTGAAAATCCATCCCGGATATTTCTAACTGCGCATTGTTAAACTCCATCCAATTGGTCTCCTTTTCAAACCGATTGATATAAGAATATTTAAGCAGTTTATTTTTAAAGGCTGCTTTTTCAATACTTAATTTCTGTTCTGTTGTATTAAAAGATATATCATTGGCTTCAACCACATTTATATAGTCATTGACATGTAGCTGAACTTCACCTAAATATCCCTCAATAGTATTGACAGTAAATAGGGCCTCCTGACTTTCAAGGTCTTGTTCACTTAGACTAAAACCATCAGCAAAAATAAACAAGTCATTAATCAACAACCTGGTAGAGTCTGTTTCACTGTCTCTGTTTTCAAAAGAAGCTTTATTTATCCGGAAATGATTGACACCAATCTTTTTATAATTCTCTCCTTGATTACCATTTTCCTCCCCCATTTTATCTGCAATTTCCTCCAGGTCTGGGGTGATCGTCTCCAAAACCACATCCTCGATGTAGGCAGAGTCTAACTTAATGCTATTGTAAAACAAAAAATCTACCCAACGGAAACCTGTCAGGCTGGCTTCCTTGAAAGTAAGGTTAAATTTAATTTTATCCTCCTCCATTAATTCCTCACCAGGTTGGATATTTACCGAGTCCATTTTTAAAAAGGTGCCCTGGTAATTATAATCAAGTCTGATTTTACCGAAGTTGACCTCATGCCCTGCAAATTCGTTGGTACGAACAATCATATTACTAACTATCCGCTCGGCATTATTATTAAGGTAACTATTTACCAATAATGGCAATAGATAAAAAAAACCAAGCAAAACTAGCCCAATAATAAAGGTTATGAGGAAAGGTTTTTTCATAAGAAGGGATTTATTTGCCATTCAAGATAATCATAAAAGCGAATTCCTTTACAAAAGAATTTTATAAGGGCAATTTTATGATATAAGAACTACCTTTTCGTACATTAAGTTTAGTATTAATTAGCCAAGGGTTATAAATTTTAACTTCCTTATAATTGCTATTCTGTTCAATGGCCCATTCTGCAAGGTTTTCGATGCTTTCAGTGACTTTAATTTCCCTAAGAGGAGGTAAAGAGTACAAGTCTTCATTTTGAAGTTCGAAACCATACTTGCTTTGATTTTCAAAAATTTCCTTCATTGCCAGGATCCTAAAGATATACCTGCTGGTTTCCTCATTGAGATACAGGTCATAATAATCAGGGCTAAGTTGTTGGTTTTTTCTCCTTGCTATGCCTGCCATGCCCATATTATAACTGGCAGCGACACTGGTCCAATTTCCAAATTTACCATAGGCAGCACGAATGTATTTACAGGCAGCAATGGTTGCTTTTTCAAAATGGTACCTTTCATCCACATCCCGATTCACCTCCAAACCAAAATCTCCGGCAGTTCCCTTCATAAATTGCCAGAAACCTTTTGCCCCAGCTGGAGAAGTGACATTTAACAAGCCCGACTCGATGACAGCCACATATTTAAAATCATCAGGTATGCCATTTTCTTTTAATGTCTGTTCGATAAAAGGGAAATATTTTCCTGACCGCTTCAGCATAAACAAGGCATTTGACTCCCAATATGCGTTGACGTAAATTTCTCTTTCGAACCTTTCAAATACATCAGGCTGATCAACGGGAGCTTTTTCACCTGAAAATTCAGGTTTTTCGGGAAGGTCAAAAATTTTAACCCGCGGATTCGTTCTTGTCTTCCCTGCCCTTAATTCGGCCACTGCTCCTTCCTCTGGTTTTAGTTCAGGCTTTATTTCCTTGCTTTCAAAAAGCAAATAGCCAATAATTAGGAACTGCAACGTAACAAGGAAATACAGGTTATAGGTATGCTTTTTTTTCAATTTCTTAATAATTTGGAGACAGTAGATACTTGTTATAAAAATCGTCTATTGCTTTCACTGCATCATCTGCGGCATCTACAAGAACAAAAAGATCAAGATCTTCCTTATTGATGTTGGCATTGGATTCCAGCATGGTGGTCTTGATCCATTCAATCAACCCTTGCCAATAAGCCTTGCCCACAAGGACTATTGGGAAACGTCCAATCTTTTTGGTTTGGATAAGGGTCAAGGCTTCAAAAAATTCATCCATTGTCCCAAAGCCTCCAGGCAAAACGATAAATCCCTGAGAATATTTGGTAAACATTACCTTACGGACAAAAAAATAATCGAAGGTAAGCAGTTTATCAGGGTCTATATAAATATTATTAAATTGTTCAAATGGCAAAACGATATTTAAACCTACTGACTTGCCTTTTTCTGAATGCGCCCCTTTATTTCCTGCTTCCATAATACCTGGGCCACCTCCTGTAATCACCCCATAACCATGCCTTACAAGTTTGGCTGCAATGGCCTCTGCTTTTTGATAATTGTGGTGGTTTGACGCTGTTCTGGCAGAGCCAAAAATGGAAACACAAGGCCCAATTTTGGCAAGCTTTTCAAAGCCCTCTACAAATTCACTAATGACTTTAAATATTACCCAGGAATCTGCACTTTTTATTTCCGCCCAATCTTTTTCCTTAAACGCTCTTCTTATTTTATCCTCCTCTTTTCCATCTTCCATGGTATCTCAATCAAATTTTTACCTGTAAACTATAACCTATAACTTTTTCCTAATGTAAACCATCCGAATTGAGCAAACAAACGACTTTTATACAAAAAATGAAAATGTTTACATTAAAATTTCAATTTTAAAATGCCCAACCATTAGATTTCAGAATATTTTACCTTATTTAAAGTATGGAATCAATTTATCATGCTGACTTTTGGCCATTTGCCATTCTATTGTCCAGTATAGCCCTGGTCGTAGTTTTGGTTTCAAAATTTAAATTTCACCCTTTTATCGCCTTGGTAGCTGCCGCCGTCTTTGTAGGCCTTTTGACACCAGACCTAATGGAAAACAAAGGCATCAACGCTGCGCTCGATGAACCCATGATTGCTTTTGGTATAATGGCAGGAAAAATAGCATGGGTCATTGCTTTGGCTGCAGTAATAGGTACGGCAATGTTGGAGAGTGGTGCAGCAGAGAAAATCGTGACCCAATTGCTAAACAAAATGGGGGAAAAACAAGCCGCTTTGGCCTTGCTTATTGCTGCATTTTTACTTTCCATTCCTGTTTTTTTAGATACAGTTTTTTTCTTGCTTATCCCCTTGGGTATTAGCCTTGCCCTTAAAACAGGTAAGAATTATATCCTTTATGTAATGGCCATAGGTGGTGGAGCTGCCATAACTCATAGTATCGTTCCTCCTACACCTGGCCCACTTATCATGGCCGAAAGTTTGGGGATAGAGCTGGGAACAGTGATTCTTTCTGGTATGATTTTGGGAATTATTCCCGCCCTATTGGTACTATTTATTGCTAAAAGAATCAATGAAAAAATGGATGTTCCCATCCGGATAGCATTACCAGTCAATGCTGGGGATGCCTCTCAAATAGCTTTGACTTGGGCACTTGCTCCCATCGTTCTACCCATTCTTATGATTGGTTCAGGCACGATGGTTCAGGCCATAACTGGCCATGTTCCCGAATGGTTGGTTTTCATTGGCAATAAAAATTTAGCAATGGCTGCAGGAGCTGCTTCAGCCCTGATTTTGTGGGCCAAATCGGAAAAGATGGGCTCCAAGGAGCTGTGGTCCAAAGTTGGAAAGCCTTTGGAAATCGGAGGCATCATCATCCTTATCACCAGTGCTGGTGGTGCTTATGGTGCCATGATCAACAATAGTGGCATTGGAGAAGCAATTAGATTGGCTACCCAAAATTTCCCACTGCATTTTATTCCACTGGCCTGGCTCATCGCTGCAGTGCTTAAAACCGCACAGGGATCGGGAACTGTTGCGATGATTTCCAGTGTGGCCATCATGTCTGCACTTATAGGAGATGGTCAATCCCTGGGTTTCCATCCTGTATACCTATTAATGGCCATGGGCTTTGGCTCCCTATTTATATCCTGGATGAATGACAGCGCCTTTTGGGTGGTGGCAAGAATGAGTGGACTAACCGAAAAAGAAGCACTTAAAACCTGGACCTTTCTGCTAGCTTCCATTTCACTGGTAGGAATGGCGCAAGTATGGATGCTGTCCTACCTATTCCCTTTTGTCTAATCAAAAAACCCAAATAAATGAATGTACTGATCATAGGAGGTGGCGGATTTATTGGTAGCAGACTCGCTACAGAATGGCTACAGCAACACCCAGAATCCAAGGGGAAAATAACACTGGTGGACCAGGCCTTTTTGGAAAACATCAAAAATAATCCAGGATTTGAATGCATTGCTGGAGATTTTAGCGACCCCTTGCTAATTGATCCGTTTTTAGAAAAAAAGCCCGAACTGATATTCCACCTGGCAGCAGTGGTCAGTGGCGAAGCAGAAAAAAACTTTGAACTGGGAATGCGGGTAAACTTATACGGATCTTTGCACCTGCTAGAAAAATGCCGGAAACTGGCTTACTGCCCGATAGTGGTATTTGCTAGCTCCTGTGGGATTTTTGGTGGTGATGTAAATCAAGTGCTCACTGAAGAAACCGCGCCTAAACCCAAAAGCTCCTATGGCACCCAGAAAGCCATGGTAGATTTGCTGATGAATGATTTCAGCCGACGTGGTTTTGTAGATGCCAGGTGCCTGAGGCTCCCAACCATCACGGTTAGGCCGGGAAAACCAAATGCAGCCACTTCATCCTTTTTAAGTAGCATTATTCGTGAACCTTTAAACGGCAAGCCTACCAGTTACCCCGTCGCTCCTTCCTCTCCTTTTTGGATTTTGTCTCCCAAACAAGTGGTGAGAAATTTTATCCATGCAGCTAGTTTGTCGGCCAAATCGATTGGTGATGACCGTACGATAAACCTTCCTGGTATAACCGTAAGCGTACAAGGGATGATCGACAGTCTGGAAAAAGTCACACATGAAGGCATTACCGATCTCATTTCCTATGAACCAGATGAATTTCTCCAAAGCATTGTCCTTACCTGGCCTCCAAATTTTAACACCAAAAAAGCAGATGCTTTAGGTTTCACTGCAGACAAGGACACCACAGAGATCATTACCAATTATATTCAAGAAGAGCACATTGAGGTACCCTAAAAATAAACCCTAATTATGAAGACTACAATAAAAACCGCCCTAATCACCGGAGCAGGTTCAGGTATAGGAAGAGCCGTGGCCCAAGCCCTGGCCAAGGACAATTGGACACTCATATTAACCGGAAGAACAAAGGGAACGTTGGAGGAAACCGCGAAGATGTGTGGCCAAGACAATCTTTTGATAATCACCACCGACATCACATCACCTGAAAGTGTGAATGCATTGTTTGATAAAGTGCGGGAAAAGTACGGACGTTTGGACTTGCTTTTTAACAATGCAGGGATCAATGCCCCAGCTATCCCATTGGAAAACTTGAGTTATGAAGATTGGAAAAAGGTCATTGACACCAACCTTACGGGAGCATTTCTCTGCACCCAACAAGCCTTTAAATTAATGAAAGCCCAAAGCCCAAAGGGTGGTCGTATCATCAACAATGGCTCAATCTCTGCTCATGCTCCCAGGCCAATGTCTGTGGCCTACACAGCAAGCAAACATGCAGTAACAGGACTCACTCAATCTACTATTCTTGACGGGAGGGACCAAAACATTACTTGCAGTCAGATCGACATAGGTAATGCCAAAAGTGACATGACCAAAAAAATGGAAGAAGGCACCCTACAAGCGGATGGTTCCCGAAAAGTAGAGCCCACAATGGACGTCAATGAAATTGGCCGTGCCATTGTCTATATGGCAAGCCTTCCTCCTGCTGCCAACATTCCCTTTATGACCATTATGGCCAATGGTATGCCGTATATAGGGAGAGGCTAATCAAATCAATAGAACGATAATAATTCAAACCTTTAGAAAGCCTATTCTTGATAGGTTTTACAATCTATGGCAAACCTTGCCTTTTCATGCATTGGAAAAATGAAATTTCTAGGCCCTAGATACCTGAGATAGCAATTTTTTATTGTCATACCGCTGTAAATGGAAGCATTTTTGCTAGAATAATTTATCTGAAAATGCCGGAAATTCTAGTCAAAACAATGTATTACTAACAACAGCTATACATAAACCATCATTTACCGGAGAGGTAAAGGAAAGCATTTCAATGAGCTGAATGGTTGGTAATGGTGGCATGCTTGATTAAGTCGGCAAGAAAATATTGTGAATTCAACTGATACTCTCAATGGACATTATTTTACTATTAAGTGGGATTATTATAGTAATCATAACCAATATTGATGCCTTATCCACCATTCTTCGGCTCAATGGAGGAAGCAAAATTTCAAACTTTATTGCAAGAAATGTATGGCGTATAAGTGTTTTCGTTTCAGGAAAATTTTCAGGCATATCCATTTTGAGCAATATAGGGCCCTTAATTGTAGTGACTTTGTTTTCATTATGGGCGGTGCTGCTTATGATTGGATATGGGCTCATTTACAATTCATACGTCAACTCAATAGTAGAAACTTCAACTGAGCTACCTGCGAGCATCACCGCAAAATTTTACTATGTTGGCTATACATTGACTTCACTTGGCAATGGCGACCTGAAAACCGGGAATGATTTCTGGCGCATTGTTTCGAATTTCACGGGTTTAAATGGTATGTTTTTATTGTCGTTAGCGATTTCCTATTTCATACCCCTAATGAATGCTGTAGTCAAACAACGAACATTGGCAACTTATATATCTAATTTGGGAAAATCACCACATGAAATAATTTTAAATGGCTGGAATGGGAAAAATTTCAACCTAATTCATGATCAATTCAAAGAGCTGTACCCCATGATTTTGTTGCACTGCGAACAGCAATTAGCATATCCGGTTTTAATGTATTTTCATTCCCCAAACCCCAGTTATTCAACTCAACTTAATCTTGCCAAATTGGATGAGGTTTTAAGCATTCAAGAGGTGTACAAGATTGATAAATCTGACAATGCTTACATATGGGGAAATTTACGAATGGCAATGGATAAATATTTGAAGGTGGTAAAAAACTCCTATTCATTTAAAAAAGTAGACGTTCCTGATTTTCCTTACAAGGATAATTTATACTCATTAGATATCTCCGTTTCGGAGCCTTCGGCAACCAAACTGTTAAATAAAATTGAAGATAGAAGAGCATTTATAGCTAGCTTGGTTAAAAATGATGGTCGGAATTGGCAGGATATAACTGGTTGAGTGATTTAATATTGAGGACCTGTTCTTCAAATTTAATTTTATTATAATGAGGTCGTATTTAAGCTCTTTTGTAATATTATTACAGTCCATTAGATTGTATATATGCACTTCAAAAACTATAAATACGCCGGCAAACCATTTCCCAGGCTGCTGAAGCATCTACTAAATTAAACTCTTCGCATAGACAAAATACCAATAAACCAGCCCAGGTAAAAATCTGGGCTGGTTTGATTAAGTGGAGGTTCTTATATTTTTCAAGGAGTCTTGCCATGCTAAGCCAAGGCATCAGAAACGGCTTTGCTTAAAGGGGTGCTTGGTCTCCCGATCAATTTTGAAAGTTGGTGACCTTCATCGAACAAATCTCCTTTTTCTGTAGAAACGTGACTTGAGGCTAGAAACTGGGCCAAGCCTTCTGGTAAGCCACTCTTTACTAATGCCTGGGCATAATCATTCTCAGGTAAATTTACATAAGGGATTTCTTTTCCGGTTTGACGACTTATTTCAGCCGCGTAATCCCTCATTGTGAAAGCCTCGTCACCGGCAAGTTCGTATACTTTTCCTTCCTGATCTTCTGAGTTTAATACCGTAGCCGCTGCTGCAGCATAATCTCTTCGGGTAGCAGAAGAAATCTTCCCATCTCCAGCACTTCCATACAAAGTACCTAAACCAATTACTGGCTGTAGCGACTCTGTATAATTCTCTGTGTACCAACCATTACGTAGGATCACATGAGGAATACCTGATTTTTTTAATACTTCTTCTGTCCCAATATGCTCGCCCGCCAGCCCTAATGTGGAACTGTCCGCCTTTAACAAACTCGTGTAAACGATTGTCTTGACTCCAGCAGTTTTGGCGGCTTCAATCACATTTATATGTTGGGGCAATCGTTTTCCGATTTCATTTCCCGAGATCAACAATAGTTTGTCAACCCCTTTTAAGGCTGCTGATTGTTGCGCTGCTTGATCATAATCAAATTCCCGTGCCTCCACACCTAAATCTGCAACCTTTTGTGGGTTTCTAACCAATGCCACAATATTATGTGACGAGGTTTTTTCTTTCAATTCTTCAATTACCAAACGTCCAAGTTTTCCTGATGCTCCTGTTACTGCTATTTTCATTGTTTCAAGTTTTATTTTAACCCCATTTTTTTTGATTACCTAAAGTATATTAGTTACTTTTGGTAAGTCAAAGATAAATAGTAAGTATTTATTAAACAACAACTTACGAAGAAGTAGGAAACTTACCTCAAGGTAAGTAAAGCAATAAATCAACTAGTTATGAGTAAAAAAATATTTGAAAAAAATGAAGACTTTGAAAATTGTCCCGTTCGAAATGTAATAGACAGGATAGGTGATAAATGGTCCGTGTTAATAATATTGCTATTGGAAGAGGAACAGGTTTTGCGCTTTAACGAGATCCATAAATCCATTGGAACAATTTCTCAAAAAATGCTTACGGTAACCTTAAAGTCACTAGAATCGGATGGTTTGGTGAAGCGAACCGTCTTCCCTCAAATCCCACCAAAAGTAGAGTATGAATTGACCCCAAGGGGCAAATCCCTTTTGCCTCATCTTTTCGCCTTAACGGAATGGGCAAACAATAATATGAGTGATATTAAGGTATCCAGAGAGCAATATTTCAAGGTTAATTCTTAGGAATTATACTAATATTTGACAAATTATTGCCTTCTGACTTTAATTGCGTAATTGTGGATAATACAAACCCAAAGTAGCGCTTAATCCTATTTTATAAGACCACACCAGCAATGGCTTTGGTTTTAAATTGATATTTAGTTTAGAAGGCACACTAATTGATGGATAATCATGAAATAGTAATGTAAAAGAATCTAATATTGAACTTTCAAAGGGTGATAACCTAAAACACTAAAAATAGCAGTATATGAATGACAAAGAATTTAAGGCATTTGTGGTAGAAGAGAAAGATGGTGAATTTAAAGGATCCATTAAAACAAAAAAAATAGACGCCCTACCCAAAGGTGATTTACTAATAAAAGTATCCTACTCCTCTCTTAATTATAAGGATGCGCTTTCCGCATCAGGGAATAAAGGGGTCACAAGAAATTTCCCTCACACACCTGGTATTGATGCTGTAGGAGAAGTGGCTAAGTCTGAAAATGCTGGTTTTAGTGTTGGAGACAATGTCATCGTTACCAGTTATGACCTTGGTATGAATACGGCTGGAGGATTCAGTGAGTACATTCGGGTTCCCGCAGAATGGGCGGTAAAGCTACCAGAAAACCTGAGCATGAAAGAGGCTATGATATATGGAACAGCAGGATTGACCGCAGGAATGTCTGTATTGCGGCTAACCGAATTGGTAAAACCCGAAGACGGTAAAATTCTGGTTTCCGGCGCCACAGGTGGAGTTGGCGCATTAAGTGTGGCAATTCTTTCCAAATTGGGCTACACCGTTGTAGCCATCACGGGCAAAGAACATGAAAAGGATTACCTGATGAAACTTGGGGCCAATGAAATAATATTGCGTTCTGACTTCGAAAATTTAGACAAACGTCCTTTGTTAAAGCCTATATGTGCTGGTGGAATAGATACTGTTGGAGGTACTATTCTTGAGAACATTATTAAATCTACGAAACCTATGGGAGTCATTACTTGCTGTGGGAATGTAGCCTCTCCAGACCTGAGCCTGACCGTTTTCCCATTTATCCTAAGAGGTATTACGCTTATAGGTATTGATTCGCAAAATTATCCAATGCGCTATAGAGGGCAGGTTTGGAATAAATTGGCCAAAGATTGGAAACCTTCACAATTGACGGATACTTGTGATGAGATAACACTTGAGGCACTGCCTGAAAAAATAGCCCTTATGCTTAAAGGGAAATTAAAAGGTAGAACAGTCGTAAAACTAGATCAATAACTTAGCAGAGCTACCCTACAAAAAGTTAATTTTTACTTAAATCGGGCTTATGCGATAAATTCATTTTTGCATAAGCCTGATTTTTTTTCACCTCTTAGGCATTACCACCCCGTCAGCATTTTTATTCAACTTCATTTTCACCAATACTTCGTGCAGCGTTTCTGCGGCTAGCCCATGGAGCACCAACCTATAGGCTGCACTGTATGTGGTGACTGGGACCATTGGGTGTTTATTGTTGATCAAACCGAGGTGGCCTGGTGTACCTAGAATTTGAGAAGCATATATGGCGATTGTTTCATCCAATTGCAAAGAATTGGAGGCCCTGATAAAGTCATTGGAGGTAAGAAACAGTTGATAGAATGGAGTAAAAAGTTCTATGGCAGACCTCAAGTCCAGAATATTTGTCCACCGGTCGGGGAAATCAATATGATCAAATTGATCCTCAGTGATCATACTTAGGTTAAGCTGGTCTGGGGGACCGATGGTAATGTTTTTCTCCCTCAATTGACGGTTTAATAGAATTACGAAATTGTACAAGTTCAAATCATGTTTTAAAAACAGGTCATCTTTTACATCTTCAAAATTTTTCGGCTTTAGTGGACTTCCCACAATTTCCACTTTCGGTATATTGCCTCCAATAAACTGTAATATCTCAGTACCAATATGAAAATGCCTAAAGATAAGCAGATTGGCATCAGGGCTAACAAAACGCTTGAGCCCCCAAGCCAAAATCTTATGCAGGACTTTTGAAGAATTGATAAGTTTGGGAAAGAAAAACTTAATAATATGGATGAAGAACATGGTGATCTTGGATCCTATTTCTATAAAAGGCAGCAAGTACCTTACAGATCTGGAGGAATTGTCCCTCATTAAAACCAATTTGGTGGTTTGATTAATCGGAATGCTATCATCAAGAAATAAGGCCAACCAAGGATTGGGATCCCTTTCATCATGTTTCGATAAATCTAATATATTGTCTTTCATACTGCTCGCTAATAATTCCCTAATTCTTCCAATTGCATTTGGTATAACTTCGCCGTTGTTTTCGCTGTTTTAACAATCGCCTTCGCAAGATCAATATTCATTTTGGGATGGTTCATTGCCTCCTCTAAATTATGAAAATGATTTTCATCAGCCGTACCATGATAGGTGAAGAAAGAAACCTGGCTGCTTTTCAATTGCAACTGGTCTTGCATCATTTTACCCCAAAAGCCGGCCAATCGTTTTCCAATACCCTCAATAATAAACATCGCCCCAAGCAAATCAATGGGATTGGGTTTGCTAGCTTGCTGAAACATAAAAGAAGTCAAAGCCACAGTACCGATGTTTTTTTCGCCTGACCTTATGGTGTCCAGACGCTCCCCCAAAGCCTCAAAATTCCGTTCTAGCATTTGGTAATCTTTGTGTTCGGTTGCAGTGTGTTTAATAAATGCAGACCGCAATTCAAACAAGTCAATGTCAATATTTGAGGCAGCCCTGGATATCCACTGGGAACCATCTATTACTTGCTGCCTTAAGTCTGTTAGCAGGAGCTTATAATCAGCCATACTCAACTTTCCATCTTGAATCTTGGCCACTACTGGCACTTTAAGCAATGCCGTTTCAAAATCAATCCAGACCTGGGCAAGGTTTCGAACCAACCACTCTGAAGTTTCATTCTTATCAATAATCAATTCAGGTGGTTCTATTTCTCTCATTGGGTAAGCCTTGGTTTTCAAATTAGCATCACCTACTACGGTTAAACGCATATAAGAAGTGATAAATCGACCACTTTCTGGCACCATACAGAGAATGGTATCCCCAGTATTTAGCTTACCGGAATACATCAATTCCTCCAACATTATAAAAATAGAAGCCGCCCCGGTGTTTCCTTTCGAGGTGAGATTGCTGAACCATTTCTCTTCAGCTATGGCTCCTCCTCCTTTTTCCATTAGCTCTGTGATCGTATTTTTAAAGATCTCCGAAGAATAATGGCAGCACAACCAATCGATTTGGGATGCCTTAATTTTTCCTTGGTCGATTAGCTCAAAGTAATGTGCAACTCCTGTTTTAATCACCTTCTCTAAGAGCCTGGTATCCTGTTTCAGATTTATCGCTCCCGCTTTAGAAGCTTCCTCATAACTTGAATAATCCAGCCAGGTTTTTTCAGTTTCGTTTTTATTGTCCGTCTTGCCGGTATACATGCAAACGGGAAATTCATTCGCATAAGATTTAATGTCGATCCAGTCTATTCTTAAAGAAATTCCCTCCTGGTTTGCCTTGTTTTGCAATACGAAGGCACCTGCTCCATCAGAAAGCATCCAACGTAAAAATTCAGCATCAAATGGCAAGGATTCAATCCCCTGCGCTTCAAACCTTGATGCTTTAAACATTCGACTTGGAAGCTCACTTCCTACACAAACTGCATTTTGTTTTTCTTCACTTTTTATTTGACTATAACCATTTTTCAATGCCATGATACCACTTGCACAAACACTTTGAAAACTAGCTACTTCACAGCGCTTGAAGTCCAAACCGGCATGCACCATGCTGGCAAATCCTGGTATTGGCAAATCTCCTTGGGTGGTCCCAGTACACAATAACGCAATATCAGCAGGCCGTAAATTGCTTTTTTTAAGGGCATTTTTTACCGCATTTACAGCCATCTGCGCATTGGAATGGGTGGTGTCTTGCGATTTGTTTAGGGCATAATACCTCGTTTTTATGCCATTTTGTTTCAGAATGCGCTCTTTCACACGGCTATCCTTACCGTTTATTCGACCCAAAAAATCTTCCATCTCTTCGTTTGAAATGGGTTCATTGGGCAAAAAGGCACCGGATCCGGTTATATATACTTCGTTCATCTGTTATCTGTTCTGTCTGGAAAATATTTTATCCAGAAAATTAAGGGCAAAACCATAATTTTTCCTGCCCCTGCTATGATGCTCATTGTGATAGGTACCAAAGTGCTCCCACCCATTTCCTGTGCCATTTCCAAACCTATAATTACAATGCCCTGCGAAATTCAATAAAATACTTATCAGAGGAAAGATGAAAACAGCAAGTATTGCAAAGGGCATAAACGGCAATATGGTCAAAGGCACTGTGCTTAATAAAAAGGCCTCCACCCAATGAAAGCTATATACTGAAAATACTGTTGGGACATGCGATTTATGGTGAATGCAATGGACCTTTTTCATCATGAATTTTTGGTGCATTAAGCGGTGCACCAAGTAAAAGTGAACCTCGTTCCATAAAGTAAGTGCAATAAGCCCCAGCAATACTGTGAGCCAGGTATTGGGCAATAATTCTATAATACTTAAACGAACAAAGTAAATTACAGGTATAATCGAAAACCCAAATACCACAATAGATTTCAGGGAATGCTTAATTTCAAAAATGACTTGGCTTCGAGAAACTATTTCAGGTCGAATTTTATGAAGTAAATTATGGGATTCCAAGTACTTACAAACGGCTAAAAACAGGGAACCTACACCAAAATAAAGGACTAGAAAATACCCAAACGAAAGTCCAAATAAGGTAAGGTAGGAATAGTCGTATAATACGTGTTCTATAAAAGGCTCCATTAGGTATTTGAGTTTTTACCCTGTAGGGTTTCAATACCTAAAGATAGGTATTTCTTCTGTTTGTCATTTAGCATTACGTCGAGCATTGGGCTAAGGTTTGAGCCACTATAATCCTTAAATGATTAAGGAAGTTTAGCAACAGTTGAATTGGCCTTTCCAATGCTTACTAACCCTAATTTCGTTAAATGTTGAGAGGGACTGTATTTTTAAGGGATGGTAAGCCTTCAATGATGAGAAAAGTACTTCATTCTCTTCTAGATCATCGTTTATATTGTGAAAATCTAATAACAAAAATAGTAACGAAGGATTATTAAAGAAACTGCGTCTAAAGAAACATGAACAAAGCATTTTATCTAATACTCTTGATTGGTTTAGCTTCCTGTGGAAGAGAAAGACCACCTGTCACCCCCGGAGATGTTTCCATCGCTTCTGTAGTTCAATCCAATTATAAGAATGATTACACCCATGAAGTGAGTGTTCAAGTAAATGGGGATAACCTAACCATCAACAGTACTGGTTTACCGGATCACAAAACACCTTATTGGGGTAAAGGACATGAGATGTACGAGGAATTTCCCGGAAGAAACCATGCCAATATGAACACGAGCATGATTTCATTCAATTATTCTATGACCATTCCCATTTTACCCAATGAGAGTTCTTTTAAAGAAGAAACTGAATTAGGCCCTGTAGGAATGGCGCTTAATGGTGTGCCAATTTACAATGATTATGAAGGGGGTGGGCTTTTGCAAGAAAATGCATGGGGAACCTTTGATGCCTCAGGCGGACATCCGGGGCCAAGAGAAGATTACCATTACCATAGCGAGGGAGCTTACCTTACGGTCGATGACGCCAATTTAATTGGCTTTTTAAGGGATGGCTTTCCGGTATATGGCAGGAAAGACATGGATGACAGTTACCCTGCCGACTTGGATGAAAATGGGGGACATACAGGCGTTACTTCTGATTTTGCTGAAGGAATTTACCATTATCATGTAAGCAATGAGGTTTATTCTACCTCAGGTTTATACGTAATAAAATCTGGTGCTTATCATGGAACAAAAGGGACTTTCACTCAATAAAACAATTATGGCTTTAAGGTTAACCCGAATCCTGAAATATTTCTTTGTTCTGCTAGCAGGGTGTAGCATTGCTTCCTGTAATAATTATGCTAAAGGAACGGGAGATGAATTTTTGCCGGATTATTGGGTTGACACCTCCGAAATTCCAAATGACACCATAGCTTTTAATGCGCCTAACCTTACCTATAAAAACGGGGTCTACTTTTTATCAGGCAAAGCATACTCAGGTATAGTGCACAAAAAACAAATAGGATACAATATAGACACCTACAGTTCTGTACACAATGGGAAGCTTCATGGTACTTATGAAAGTTATTACCCAAGTGGAAAAATATTTGAAAGTCGAATGTATAAAAACAACCTCTCTGTTGGTAAGCAGTATGGCTATTGGGAGGACACAGGGAAGTTAAAATTCGAATACAATTACTACAATAACAAAAAAGAAGGGGAACAAAAAAGCTGGTATGCTAATGGGGATCTTTCTTACAGCTATCATTATAAAGATGACAAACAAGAAGGACTACAACAAGCCTGGAGACTAAATGGCAGTTTGTATAGGAATTTTGTAGTTAAAAACGGGACAAGGTATGGTTTACAGAAAACCACTACCTGTTATGAATTGGAAGAAGAAGAAATAAAATGATTTCATATTAAAATTATTAATCGCCTCATGTTATGAAACCTTTAAATCAGAACATTCAAAACCAGGGCTTTAAAAATGACAGTTACAAAGAATTTCTTAATCGCCTTAAGAAAATTAACATTGACTTGGATAAAGTAAAAGAAACCCTGCCAAAAAAACGTGAATTTTTCGACAAGGCTCAGGACACCGGATCTGATTAATGAATATATAATTACTCGAAGACGGTAGTGCCATTTGGTTGTAATACATACTGGAAGGTATAAGTAGCCCCTTCATCCGTGAGTGGATTCAATTCATCATCTGAAGGATTCCCCTTATAGTAGCTTAGGATTTCTACTTTTGCATAATTACCTAATGCCGTCTGTAGTAAAATCACCTTGCCCGGAATAGGTTTAATCGCATGAGTGCTTGGGTTATAACTGTACCAGCCATTACCGCTTCCAGTAGGAATTGCCAATTCTGTTTCTGTATCCAAAGTAAAAGTAGCGGTTTCAGGCACTTCCTTAATTTCTTGGAAAACACCATCTACCAAAGTGGCCCTGACATTTTTGGCAGCATTCGTACGGATAGTAGTGCCTTTGAAAGCAAGGTCCCAGTTCTCATTTTCGGACAGTAACTTTTTTTCACTTAAACTATAGTATTGGAAAGGCTTTTCCTCCACTACCTGTCCTGTACTTCGATCTATTACATCATTCGAAGCAGAAAGGTCTACTACCATTTCAGCCACCAAAGGCAATTGAGGTTCATCCTCATCGGCAGGGTCACATGCCATAAAAACAAATAAACTTAAGAAAAGAGACAATAGCATTGATAAATTTTTCATTTGAAGTTTTGTGTTATAGTTATAAATTTAATAGTGGTATTTTCAACCCTACGAAGAGTAATCTTCCCGGCATATTTGGTTGAGATACTTGGGTAGTATTGAGTAAATTATTAATTCCGGCCTCTAGGAATATTCCATTGTTAAAGCTTTTTGTTGAGGTCAGGTTGATGGTAAGCCATCCGGGCTCAAATTCCCCCTCGTCATCCAAAATCAGGTTTCCATTAAGGTCAGAAAACCCAAATCTCCCTCGGTAAATTAGCCTTAAAGCCCAATTGATACCGGTACGGTTTTCCTCATAGTTGACCTTAAAGTTTCCACTGTGCGCGCTTCTATTGAAAAGCCCTCCGTAGTCGGCAGTCGTTACTCGGATAGTCTGGTTACTGGCATTTTTCTTATAGACTTCTCCATTTTTTATTTGTGCAACCACATCTAAATCCCTGGAATCCAGAAAAGCATAACCGGCACTGAAATTCAGGTTTTCATTGAATTTATAATGCAGGTCTACATCCAGTCCTTGGGTGATTACACTACTAATATTAAAATAAGAAAAAGCATTTTGTCCGGAAACCAACTGCGCTATTGGGGCAGTTTCGATCATGTTTTCCAAGGCATTCCTGTAGGCGTTAAATTGCACCAATAATGGTTCGATAGGTTTCCATCGAAACCCCGTATTTATGGCCCAAGAATGTTCCGCCTTTAATTCGCCAAGATTCTCTGGTTGAATAAGACGTTTTGCAACCAAACCTTTTTCCTCCAATGCGGTCAAGGCTTCATTTGCCAAATTGGAACCAAAGACATAGTATCCTGCAGAGGCATTATTGAAGTTAAGAAGCAGTTGCCTGAAATCCGGCGCTTTAAATCCTGAACCAATAGACAATTGCCAACTAAAGTCCTTGGAAAACTTGTATTGACCGGAAAGCTTTGGGCTTAACCTACTCCCATAAACACTGTGAAAATCCCCTCGTGCACCACTGACTATATTGATTTTATCAGAAACGTCCCATTGGTGTTGCAAGTAAAAATAGGTCGCTTCGAAACGGTTCTTATCATCATAACGGGTGGCTTCAACTGTTTCTCCTGAAAAACCTAAACCCAAGGTTAACAACTGTTTTTGATTCACATTATAATCTGTTTGCAACTCCGTCCTTTGATAAAACTGTCTAAAATCCTGAACATCAAACAGCTCTCCTTCTTTTTGATACTTGCTGACAGATGATGTTTTAAAAATGGTACTCATGGTCCTAAGCGTAATCAACCAATCATTGTTTGGCTTGTATCTCAGAGTAGGATTGACATTGACTTCATTTCGCTTATCCACCACATCCAGCAACTCCTGCCCGGAAGTTTCTTCAACAGCCAAGAATCCGGTGGCCCGTTCGGCATATCCACGCATAAAGACATTAAAATTCCACCCTGATCCTAGATTGGCCCCTAACTTAAGCTGTGCGTTGTGTGACCAATAAGGGTTTTGGGTATGGCCCGTAACTTCGGGGCTTAAATCATAGCCATCGGTGGTATAGTAATCGTAAAGGGCAGCAACATTCCATTTTTCCTTTCTGATCCCTAGGTCTAGATATGGATTCCAAGTATTAAAAGACCGCTGTCTCAAGCCCAGATCCACTTTTTTGCCCTGCCCACCGGATTTTGTTATAATATTTACTACTCCGGCCATTGCATCGCTCCCATATATGGCACTTGCAGGTCCTTTGAGAATTTCTATTCTTTCAATATTCGAAACAGAAATACGGTTCAAATCAAAAGTACCGGCGGTCCTGCCAATTAATGGCTCCCCATCCAATAAAATAAGAATGTAATCTGTATCTAGTCCTTGCATTTGTAAACCTGTGCCATGATTAGATACTATTTGTAAGCCTGTTTGCTCACTTAAAACCTCTGAGAGTCTTATCCCCCCTGTTTCCTGAATGGCCTTTTTGCCCACAACGCTAATCGGCATAGGTAAATCTTCAACAGTTCTGTCCGTTCGAGTGGCTGAAACCACAACTTCGTTCAGCTCTCCCTCCTTTTCGACCAAAACAATAACCTCAGCCATTGCCCATTCATCCCAACTAAACTTCTTGCTTTCATGCCCCAAGGCAAACACCAAAACTGAATCACCGGAAGCTAAAAGGTTCAAACTCACTTCCCCCGAAGGGCCAGCTAGTATAGGCGGAAATTGGTCAACCTGAACCACAGCGTTTGCCAAGGGCTTCCCGTGATTGTCTACAATCACTTTCTCCCCTTCTTTGGCATGAGAGGAAAGTATTGCCAAAAGGCTAAGGAGAAATACGCTACTCCATTTAATAAGATTAATTCTAAACATGGGTTCAAATTTTTTTGTGCAGGGAGCTAATATCCCTGCACTTTTTTTAACTCAAGCTGTCCAACAGGTTTTTCCATTCCCCTTTTTGTGGAATTCCGGGTTTTCTCAAGCCGAAAAACTGACAAATCATATCTCCTTTTTTGTCGAATAATTCCAGTGCTGAAACAAGTCCATCTGTGGTGTTTTTATGAACAACAAATACCTTATCGACAACATCTTCATTGAGATGCATATTGAAATCCGGATCCATTACATTTAGCCAATTGCCCAATTGTTTGATGTTTTTTACTTTGCCTTGATGTATTTGAATGTTTCCCTTATTTCCGGCAAATATCATTATGGGCAATTCTGTTTCTGAAGCGATGTTTACGATCTTCCTAGCAGAAAGGCGGTCCACCTGATAGGCCCATTTGTCACCAATCCATTCCACAGCATTTAATCTATTCAGCTTGTATTTACGCAACATGCCAAAAAAATCGTGGGTGTCTTTCATGTTTTCCCAATCCGAAGAGAAGCTTTCAAAATCCAAATCTTCTTTAGCAGTATACTGCTGCACTGCCATTGCTTCAGGTTCCAGAGCAGAAGTCTGGTCTTCATGACCATGAGCTGCGATCATTTTATTGGCAAACTCATGATCTGACTCTTCCTGAATATAAACTTTCATCACTGCATCTCCCTGCCCATCAAAATATTGAAAACTAAAAAGAGGACCTCTTGGGCTTTCACTTTTTACGGCAAAGCCATATTTCCATCCGGAAAAAAATACCCTTTGCTCAATAGGGCCGATCACTGTAGCTATTTGATGAGGACCGGCTCCATGAATCTCAATTTTCTGAAACCTTCCTTTGTGTTCCAGTACACAGCCTTCACTTCTAGTAAGGGCCATTACTTTTCCCAATTGCGGGAATTTTTTTACTTGATCGATAAAATCAGTAGCTAAACGGACCACATTTTCTCCTAGTCCCGTGGCAATTAATTCAGCTTCGGACACGTTCAATTCCTTTGCAGCATCTCTTATTCTAAGTTTGGGATTTTGCTTTTTTAATTCTTCCCATGACTCTTTTAGTGTAAGCATTGGAGTGGGTATGGTTTTCATAATGATATCTCTTTAAAATTTGATTTCTCCGATAGTAGCAATACCTATTTTACTACATGGTCCGAGACGATGAATACATTTTTGATTGATTGGAACTGTGTATAATTAGTTGATTGGTGGCTTCACAATGCATGCATTTGATAGGATAATCAAATACCTTCTCTAGCAGGAATTCGTCCATACCTTCTTTCATTGGACCACAGAAACAAACCTTACCTGATTTGAGGAGAAGAATTTTGTCTGCATATTGTGCTGCTAAATTCAAGTCATGTAGAATTACCAATACACCAATATTTCGGTTTTTTAATTGGCATAAGATATCCAAAACAGCATGCTGCTGGGCTATATCCAAGCTTGAGGTAGGTTCATCCAGCAACACATAACGAGGGTAAGGTTTTCTTTCCCATACCTGAACCAACACTCTTGAAAGTTGTACGCGCTGTTTTTCTCCTCCAGACAATAGGGAATACTCTCTAGCTTGAAGGTGTTCAATTTGAGCCAAGTCCATGACTTCGGCAATGGTCTTATCGGGATTATGTGCTTGAATTGAAATAAGCCCTAATTCAACAACTTCACGAACTGTAAAAGGGAAATTTACAGATGAATGCTGAGGCATTACAGCCCGTATTTCCGCCAACTGCCTTGCCTTAAACTTGGCAACATTGAGACCATTATAATGCACCTCTCCACATGAGCAGGGTGATTCGCCAGAAATCAGTTTAAATAAGGTTGTTTTTCCGGCTCCATTGGGACCTAAAACAGCTGTAATTTGACCGGATTCAACTTCCAAACTGGTGGAATCCAATATGGTTTGATTTTTTGTCCGAAATTGAATGTTTGAGGCCCTTAGCATTGCTGTATTATTTTTTTAGATTATAGATCAAGCTCATAAAGAAAGGTGCACCCAATAAGGAAGTAATTACCCCTATGGGCATTTCAGCAGGAATGGCAATTGTTCTGGCCAAAAGGTCAGAAAAGTTCAATAAAATTGCTCCCAATAAAAAGGACCCGGGTAAAACCAACTGATGATCGGCACCAAAACTAATTCTCATCAAATGAGGAACGATTAGGCCCACAAAGCCTATCATCCCAGTCAAAGAAACCGCCACGCCTACAATAAGCGCTGTGGAAACGAGTAATATCACTTTTGTTCGATTAACATTTACTCCCATATAGAAGGCCTCTTTTTCCCCCAAGGCCATGGCATTCAAATTTTTTGACCCACGCAATAAAACGAGTGAAGGAATACAAATTAGCACCGCAGCAATAGGCAATTTACTCCATGTAGCACCGCTTAAATCTCCCAAGCTCCAGAAAGTAAAACTGCGCAAAGCAGTATCGTCCGCATAAAACAAAGTCAGCCCAATCAAGGCTCCTGCCAAGGCATTTATGGCCACACCGGCCAATATTATGGTGGCAGTACTTTCCCCCTCTTTCTTGGAGCCCAAGTAATACACAGCAAATACATTGACCAAGCCACCGATAAAGGAAAACAAGGGCAAGCCTAGTTTTTCCAAGAATGGTACAGTGCTAGCCATTCCCGGTAAAAGCACCAAGAAAACAACGGCAAACAGGGCACTACCACTACTCACTCCTATCAAACCCGGTTCTACAAGTGGATTTCTAAACAAGCCTTGCAAAGCAGCACCGGAAATCCCCAAGCCTCCACCAACCAAAACTGCCAACATTATTCTAGGAAGTCTAATCTTTAACAAAACATTGGAAGACCTTATATCAAAAGCCTCTAAATGGAAGCCTAAAGGCTTAACTAATGCCGCAAATGCCTGAGAAAAGCCGATAGAATAGGCACCTTTGGTAAGTGAAATCAATAAAACAACAACAAGAAATACGGTCAATGAAACCAATACCCATCGACTTAAGTGCTTTTTCGTTGAAGCCTGAATGAATGCCATTATTTATTTCTAACAGCTTTGGCTAATTCCAAAGCAACTTGCCCAACCCTAGGACCAAATCCAGACAAATAATGTCCGTCAAAACTCAGCACCTGCCGCTTTTGAAAGGCTTTGGTCTCTTTCATGCCTTGAATTTTGGATAGTCCTTCTACTCCTCCCAAACTTTCAAGTCCGGAATCAAACAAAACAAGGTACTCAGGAGACATGGTCACCAATGACTCAGGCGTCAAAGGAACAAAATCCTCAAAGCCTTCAGCTGCCATACCTATTCCCGCTAAGTTGAAAATAGATGCTACAAAACTCTTCTCTCCTGCTAGAAATAAAGTTTCAGGTCCTCGTGCCATCACAAAAGCTGCCGATGGCTTTTCCGTTTGCTGACTTAAGTAATCCTTCAATTCATTTAAGTCTATGTCTATTTCTTCATTTATTTTTTCCCCTTTATTCGCTACCCCAAATAAGTCTGCCAATTCTTTGACAAGTGCTTTGGTTTCTTCTGGATCCTCAGGCTTCTTAAAAAAATGAATTTGCAAGTCCATCAATTTAAGCTGGTTCACCACCTCTTCAGACAAGTAGCCATCCTCAGCTAAAACCAAGTCAGGAGAAAGTGACAAAATCCCCTCCGCCTTAATCTGATTTCTATAACCTATGCTTGGTAATTTCTGCATGGATGAAGGATAGGTAGACGTACGGTCAGTAGCAATAATTTTATCTCCAAATCCAAGGGAATACACAATCTCAGTGATGGTCCCTCCGGCAGTAATAATTTGCTCACCTTTAGCGCTTAAATTATCCGTTGCATTTTTATCATTCGGGGAGCATGCATACATACAGAAAGCTAATAAACAGGTAAATAAGATCCTTAACATTTATTTAGATTAATTATTATTAAACTATTGAGCCACGAATTTACCTCTATTTAGATTAATTCCAAATATAAATAACGAGATTTTGAAATTTTATCTAAAAATAAATCATGTCTGGGCCCCCATTTAAATTGATACATTGCTCTACCCCTTTTCAAGCCAATCATCCTATAGCCAAATCTATAATTAGAGGTATATTTCTCTATTTAGCTACCAGTAACAATATAATATTATGTGAATAAAGAATTATTTTAGATATTTATTGGGGAAAAGTAAAAAGCGAAAACAGGAAAGCTTAATTTATCCCTATCCGCGTGGTCACTTTTGGACAATTGCGGTAAATTGTTGTGTGCATCAGGCTAAGCAGTCAATATTTTTGGATAAAAAAGTATTGACTTAAAGTTACTTGATCATCACAGCGGATAGCTGACAAATTATTCGAAACTAAACACCCATTTTAAATGCTCATTTTCAATAAAAATTTGTGGCACTGAAAACTAGCTTAAAACAATAATTAATAATATGACACATGAAACCCAAATTATTAAAATGAAAAAATTAAAGAATCCCTTTGGGAAAAACTTTTTAATACTTGGCATCCTGGCTTTTGTAGCAGCTTGCTCAAGTCCCAAAGCTACAGAAGACAATGAAACGCCAAGTGATTTTGAAATAGTTAAATACAACAACCCGGGCGCCAGTTCCTTTTTAGGTGTGGGCTTATGGGCATGGCCGTTGCCAATGGATTATGATGGCGATGGCGACATGGACATGCTTGTATCTTGCCCAGACAAGCCTTTCAATGGTTTGTACTTTTTTGAAAACACAAGTGGGGAAGAATTTCCTGATTTCGCTCCTCCGGTAAGAATTGGTGATGCCATCTCTAAAGTGCAAATTTCTCATACAGATCAGGGCGTAAGGGTTTTAACCCCGGGTGCAGAGCTGACGAACTTCATATCCGATTTGGACTCCTCCCCTGAAGACCTTTTCCCAATTGAAGAGCTAACCAAAGAACTGGGTAAAAAACCTAGATTCAATCAATGGAAAATGGTGGATTATGACGGCGATGGGGATTTGGACGTTATTGTTGGGATGGATGATTGGTCTTCCTACGGATGGGATGATGCCTACAATGAGGAAGGTGTCTGGACCAATGGGCCGCTGTTTGGTTATGTATACTTGCTAGAAAACAAAGATGGGGCATATGAAAACCGCGGAAGGATCCAAGCCGGTGGTGAGGAAATAAATGTATATGGGGCACCATCACCGAATTTTGCCGATTTTGATGGTGATGGAGACCTGGACCTTATTTGTGGGGAGTTTTTAGATAAAATGACCTATTTTGAAAACATTGGTACCAGAGAAAAACCAGTATATAAAGAAGGAAAATTACTGGAAAATGAGGAAGGAATTATTAAAATGAACCTGGAAATGATCATTCCTGTAGCCCTAGATTGGGACAAGGATGGTCATGTGGATCTAGTCGTAGGGGATGAAGATGGTCGAGTAGCATTGATCAAAAACTCCGGAGAAACAAAAAATGGATTACCTATTTTTGACTCTCCAAAATACTTTAGACAACAGGCAGACAATCTCAAATTTGGGGCATTGGTGACGCCGGTGAGTGTGGACTGGGACAATGATGGTGATGAAGACCTTATTGCCGGAAATTCTGCAGGTCATTTTGCATTTATAGAAAACTTGGACGGGGCTGCCAAACCAAAATGGGCTGAGCCAAAATTACTGGAAATAGATGGGGAACCTATAAGAATTCAAGCCGGAGACAACGGATCAATCCAAGGTCCTGCAGAAGCAAAATGGGGATATACCACCTTGACAGTTGCCGATTGGGATGCTGATGGTAATAAAGACATTGTGTTTAACTCTATCTGGGGACGTGTAGAATGGATTAAAAATACAGGCAATGGTTTATTGGCACCACAACCGGTGAAAGTAGACTGGGCAGGTCAAAACCCTCCACATCCAGCTTGGAACTGGTGGAAGCCTGAAGCCAATGAATTGGCAACACAGTGGAGAACTACTCCTTATGCCATTGATTGGAACAAGGATGGCATTATGGATTTGGTAATGCTGGACCATGAAGGTTACCTGGCACTTTTTGAGGGCAAAGGGAACAATGGAGAACCCATTCTTCAACCCGGGAAAAGAATTTTTTATGGGGAAAATGGTTCCACCTTCACCAATAAGGACATAGTAGAGGACACCAATCCGGGAGTCTTAAGGTTGAACATCTCGGATGCCGGTAGCAGTGGACGAAGGAAAATCAGTTTCATGGATTGGGACAATGACGGGGATTTGGACCTATTGATCAACAGTGTGAATATTTCATTGTTTGAGAACGTAAGTGAAAGCCCTGAGAAGGTGGTCCTCAACCACAAAGGCCCTTTATCTGAAAAAATCCTAGCTGGACATACCACTAGCCCAACCTTTGTTGATTGGGATAAAAATGGCACTTGGGATGTTTTGGCAGGTGCTGAGGATGGCCATTTCTATTACTTGCGTAGGTAATTCTTAAAAGATAAAGTACAAAAGCGGCTGCAAAAATTGCAGCCGCTTTTTTTGCTAACCAATTATTGAAATTTTGCTCCTGCTTAATTGTTATTAGTGATTATTTCCAGCCAATTATCCGGAAGGCTTAGCAACTGATCTTGACTTAGCAGGACCTTCTCTAACTCCGTATAGGGTATGTCCTGAACGGCTATATCTTCACTAACAGCAAGAGCAGCTGCAGCCCCTATACTCTGACCCAAGACCATAAATGTAGGGACAATTCTGATGCTACCATAACCTACATAACTCGAAGACAGGCAGGTAGGTGTCAATAGATTGACACACTCTTCTTTTTTAGGAACAGAAGATTGAAAAGATATTTTAAATGGTTTCCAGCTATTGTCATTTTCTACATGCGTGAATCCTTCATTGTAAGCTTTGCCATCTTTTACAATTCTTCGCGCATGGTGCATGTCAGGTGGCCACCATGCAATGGCTACAGGATCTGAAATTGTATCCTTATTATTAATATCCGTATTGTATTCAGTGATGACATAATCTGAAACCATTCTTCTTCCACTTCGGATATATAGGCGACGCGGCCAATTGCCATTGTCTGTGAATTCATCTTTTGGCAGGCCCCAACCTTCCCAATTGGCTCTGGTAAGACTGTCTACACTTTCGTCATTCTGCAAAAACCATAGTAAACCCATGGTAAAAGCCCTGTGGTAATTGATGATACTGTCCTGTTTTTCATAATTGCCTTCAGGGTATTCCCAATTCTCTCCATAGAGATTCGCAGACAAGTCGTGCCAACTGCCTATATCCGTTTTACCATTATGTCTATTGGGAGCAGGAGAAAAGAGCTTTCCTCCTGCTTTAAGGTATCTTCTATAAATCTCATACTTTTCTGGCTCATAACCTTCGGGCTTATGGATGGGTATCCGGTTACTCTCCTCCTTGGTAAGGCACATTCTGAAACAGAAACCTTGAATATAATGACTCGGATCCCCATGATTTCCTAGTGAACCGGATTGAATGGTTGGAATTAGCCCACTTGATGAATCACCCTTAATAATATACGGATCAACCTCCACCGTAAACTGTTTGAAAGTATTTACCTCTTGCACCCCATTAAGCGTTTCCCCATATTTTTCATTTCCCTCCCGGATGGTTTCAGTGGAGATACCTGCAAAATGTAGCAAATGACCTTCTATGGAAGCATCAATAAATACTTTGGCTTTAATGGTTAAACCATTTTCAAGCATTACCTTTTCTATAACCTTTCCGTTCTTTACTACACCGTTTTGTTCCTTTATCCTTGCACCTCTTATGATGCTTATGTTTTTTTCCTTTTCCAGCAGTAGCTCTATGGTTTCTTCAGCAACAGATGGCTCATATTTTGAATACCATTTGGGATTGTCAAATTCAGCTTTAAGGCCGTAATGGTTTTCAACGGTCTCATAAAATTCTCTAGCAATCCCCCCTATTACAATTGTATTCCCAAATCGCATGTCTTTTCCGAGGCCTTCTACCACCATCCCCCCGGGATGCCCTGTGGGCTCAATTAGCACCACTTTTTTACCTAGTCTAGCTGCTTGGATTGCTGCAGTAAATCCAGCTTCACTTCCTCCTAAAACACATATATCCGTAGTATAATCATCTTGCTGCACTTCATTGTTACAGGCATTTAGCAATACAAATACCGTCAATAAATATATTATTCTTGAAAATTTCATGTATTCTTAGATTGGGTTTGTGGTAATATTTTTTTCTGTCATCCAAAATTAGATCTTCTGAATTTACCTAAAATAGAAAATAAAACATAGAGTGGTTTCGCAAACTCAGTACTTTTAAACGTTTTGAGTAAAAAACTTTTACACATCATTTCTAAAAATACTAATCTTGCGGGAAATCCAGTAGTTTGAAGCATATTAACTTTTCTCCTAAGGAAAATTATTGACAGTAGTGTAGATTCTCCTCGCAGAAGCTGATGGTTGAAATTGATGGTAATCAACTCAGGCCTGAAATAAACTGTCAAAAGATTCAATCCTTTAAATAAAGGGATTCCCACTTTAGCTAGATTAAATACATTTCCCCATGCCTTAGAATCCGGATTTGAATCCCTTATTTAGACGTGATACTCAGCTTTTTCGAATTTTTAATCGCATCACTTTCCCTATTCATCGCTGTCTTTTTGGGTTTCATCGCACTTTCGAAAAATTAGTTTTTAAACCCCTTATGTTTGGTCCATAATCTAAAAACAAACAATCAAAATACACTAACATTCAATCAATAAGATCATGAAAAACATACTTAAAAGTACCGCAATTGCCGCATTAATGTTCATCTCTTTAACTTCTATGGCTTATGAACCAAGCACAAGTTTGATCAAGGGCAGCGAAGCTAAAAGTTTGGTATTTAAAATGGCAGCAACTGCTAAAGGAACGGTTGTCTCCCTGAGCGATGCTAAAGCCAACACATTATTTTATGATGATGTGACCGACAAAAATTACGCGAAAAGTTTTAACCTGAATAACCTAGAAGCAGGCACCTATTTTCTCAAAGTAAAAGATGATGCTCAATCAGTAGTTTACACTTTTGAAATTGAAGATGCTACAGTCAAAATCATAAGAAAAGAGGTGTCAAAAAAGACAAATGTATTTGACACTGATGGGAAAAAAGTACATTTAAACCTTACTAATAGCGATTTGAGTGCTGTTGACATTAAAATTATCAATGAGGAAAATGCCAAAGTATTTGCAGAGACCCTAACTAGCCAGCCAAGTATTGCAAAAACATTCAATTTCGAAAAAGCCATCAAAGGAGACTATATCATTAGCGTAAAAGATGGCAAAAAGGTATACTATCAAAATGTAAGTGTAGATTAAAAATTTTCATAATGGAGAAGCCCTTGCCTTTACAGTTTTGTATTGTGCAGGGGTATCTTTTTTTAAGTCCACTTGCTAAGCAAATCTTCGACAACCCAATTCAATGATCAAGGGTTGATTTTATTTCTGAGAACCAGGACAGAAGGAATAATCTTTTTAACAAGCCCTATGACGAAAGTTTCATTTTTAGTCAAAAAAGAATAAATTGATGGGCAAGTCCTATTTACATAGATAAAAAGTATACCGTTAAACATCAATAAATGATAAACTGCATTGCCGTAGATGATGAGCCTCTTGCCTTAGAGTTGATTAAAAACTATATCAGCAAGATACCCTACCTCAATTTGGTATCTACTTGTGACAATGCTTTTGATGCAATGGAGGAAATGCAAAAACAACCAATAGATCTTCTATTGATAGACATACAGATGCCTGAATTAACGGGGCTTCAATTTATCTCAAGTCTCGAAAAAAAACCCTTGGCAATAATTATCACAGCCTACAAAGAGTTTGCTTTGGAAAGTTTTGATCTTGACGTTGTCGACTATTTGGTAAAACCGGTCCCTTTGGATCGTTTTATTAAAGCTTGCAATCGGGCTAAAGAGCGACATGAATTGCTTACCATTAAACCTTCTTCTCCATCAATCAAAGTGATGGATTATGTTTTTGTACAGGTAGATTACAGTCAGGTAAAATTAAAATTTGAGGATATCCTTTGGCTAAAAGGATATGGCGATTATATCAAATTTTACTTAAAAAATGTCGCACAACCACTCGTGGTAAGGATGAGTTTTAAGGAGGTAGAATCACTTTTACCTTTGGATCAGTTTATCAGAATTCACAAGTCTTATGCGGTGGCTATTAGTGAAATTACCTCCATTCGGAAAAATAGTTTGTTTTTAGGAGAGATGGAGTTTTCGGTTGGGGAGTCCTACAAAGAAAGCGTAGAAAAGCTGGTGGATTCAGGCCATTAAATTGCTTTTATTCGACCCAAATTATACCCTTTAATCGAATCAAACTTTTTGAGGACAAAATTGATAACAAAAAAACCCTGACTTTAAAAAAGCCAGGGTTGCCTGATTGATTCTAATGGGTTATAGCCCTATACCTATATAGATCTGACCTACTCCATTCTTCGAGTTTTCTGTCAATTGACCAGCAATCCCGCTGTTTCCTATTTCTCGGAAACCATAGTTGTACCTGACGCCGATGGTTACAGCTTTTACATCAAAACCTACTCCAAACATTGCTCCATAGTCAAACTTATTAAAGTCATCTGTATCCAATGTAGCCACATCAGTAGAACTTAAATCAGAATTCTTAAGGTCTTTTACATTGGCTGATACAAGATAAGAAAGATAAGGCCCTGCATGAAGGTTTAATGGCCCAACATTTACTGCCAATGCAATTGGAACCTGCACGTAATTTAAGTTAAACCTTACTTCCCCTGATTCAATTCCAAGGACATTTTCCAAATCTGACCCTCCATAGGTAAGTTTTGATCCTGTATTAGAATAAAGTACCTCAGGCTGTACAGCAAGGAAACTATTGATTGGTATTTTACCAAATACACCAAAATTGAATCCTGCTTTCATGCTTTCATCCTCTACTGTAGGTTGATCAACGTACAACTGAGAAAGATTTAAACCACCTTTGATCCCAAATTTGGGCCCAGGGTTATTGGTTTGTCCAAAAGTATGCGCTGTTCCAAACAGTAAAAATAGTGCTGCTAGAATTCCGACAAATTTTTTATTAGGCGCGTTTTTTAACATTTTATTATAGTTTTCAGTTATAGATTATTGTAATATCACCGTTTAACCATTTTATATTTTATTTATACTATAGGAATATAAATTTAATTTTTATGGTCGATACCTACGAGTTAAGTAATTTTATCGGCTTAATATTGTACAATGCAAAGAGAATGCCAAGATTATAATTGACACCTGGACAGCCGGGAAATTTTAAATTAAATATTTTACCTTTAGAATTGGCCAGACATCTGCAGCATGTTAAAAATGTTGGTTCTGAATAAAAATTGGAAAAGAAAAGTCGGATATTATAAGCTGATGGAATAAATCCAATGCGATATTTCGTAAAAATTAAAAAGAAATTAAGCTAGCTTAATCAAATTATTGGTGAAGGATTAAAGCTCAACCCTCATAAAGCTTTAGAATAAGCTAGTTTTATAATTCATCAAATAGTTACCTACCTATATTTCATCGTTCAAAACACGAACTAATGAATAATACAAATTGTGGATACTAAATCATTTATGAAACCTGAAAAAAAAGACCAAAAAGAACACCAGCAGGACCTAGAAAAAAAATCCAATGAAATAAAAGAGTCGGGAAGATATACTGAAATCCTCAGCCGAGTCATACACGAGGGAGAGGAAATATTCAAAATTAAGAAAAGAGCTGTATTTCTGAGTGCTTGTATTGCAGGACTTGAAATTGGCTTTAGCTACCTCTTGATTTCCACTTTGTATTTCTTGTTGGTTGGAAAGGTAGACGAAAACATTATTTTTAAATTGTTCGGCCTTGTTTACCCCTTGGGCTTCATCATGGTGATCCTTGGTAAATCTGTGCTTTTCACAGAACAAACTTCAGTGCTGGCCTTGCCTGTCTTAAATGGGCAAAGAAGTATACTGGAGCTACTGAGTATTTGGGGGATAGTCATTATTGGAAATGTTCTTGGAGGAATTTTATTTGTTTTTTGCGTCAATGATCTGGCCGCACAACTCAATCTTTTTAACAAGGAAACCATGGTTAAAATTGGTAGCCACATATTGAACCACAGTTACTGGGTTTTATTATTAAGTTCAATATTTGCTGGTTGGCTCATGGGGCTTTTAACTTGGTTGTTGAACAGCACAACTGAATCACTAACCCGAATTCTCTTAATAGCACTGATAACCGGCACCATAGGTTTTGTTGGCTTTCACCACAGTATAGTAGGAAATATTGAAGCTTTTGCAGGATTTCTGTATTCAGAAACGATCTCACTGGGAGATTATTTGATCTTCCTATTGCTTACCTTAATGGGAAATGGCATTGGTGGCTCTATCGTGGTATCCCTATTTAAATACCGGATTTTCGAATCCCATTACGCTTATAAAAACAAAAATTAGCCAATAGCGAAAAGGAGGGAATTTAAGCTACACTCAGTGAAGCCTCTTTGGGTACTGTTTTGATGCTATTAAAAAGACATCCCCTACTTTGCTTTGGGAAACTATCACAACTTAAAAGTGGTCACCACAAAGCCATGATCAGAGGGATAGGCAATGCTTTTTTCGTTTATAAAAAAGGGCTCCCCCAAAAATGCTTTGTAGGATTTAGACTTTATGGCTTTTAAGGCATTTCCTTTATAATAGATATAATCGATTCGGTGTTCGTCCTTTTTCCCTTTGGTATCCCATGTGATCCCAGGATTGGCCAATGGATCTGGATTTAAAGTTCTATAGGTATCGATCAACCCCAGCTCTTCTAAAACTTTAGTACTGTACCAAGGCACCACCAAACCATTGTGTAATTCCTTGGTCTCACTTCCCCAATCCAAATGTGAAGGAGAATTCATGTCTCCACCGAAAATCATCGGAATGGAATCCGTTGCAGCACTGTATTTTTTCAAGTAGGGAAGGACTTTTTGGATCATTCCATATTTGGTTTCCGTTTGCTCCCATACGAGCAATTCCTTGCTGGTCATACCCAGTTCTTCAGGAGAATCCTCCCAAGGTAAATAATGAAACCAATTAGAGAAAAATCGAATTTTTTGGTCGTTTATTATTATTTCTCTACCTCCAAGGTAAAACGGATAATCCGTATCAATTCGTTCTCCAAATGGAAACTTAGAATAGATAGACAAGTTGACGGTTTCATCCTCCGGGGCAGTTCCTTCGGCTGCAATCAAATGAAATTTATAACCCAAAGCATCTGCAATCATTTTTCCAGATCCATAGGTTTCTACCATCAAAATGACATCAGGATCAATTTCCTTTATGATTTCAATGACCTTCTTAGGGCCGTTTTCGATATCGTTGCCACCATGCAAAATATTCCAGGCCATGACCTTGAAAGTTTTCGTTTCTTTTTGTGGGCTACAGGATGCAAAAAATAGCGCAAATGACAAATAAAATAAAATCCTCTGCATAAGTTAAGACTTTTCATTGGTGGATTTTAAAGATCGGTATTAGTTGGCAGAACAAATAACAATTTTTATCTAGAAAAAGCTGGCTTGGGGTTGTTTCAAATTTCGATTCTCCTTAGGTATTATGCTACAAATTTCTGGAAATTTTATTACTGAGATAAAGTTAGGTTTTTATCTATTTGCTCAAATATGGGTAACAATGCCTTTCCATTCTAGCTTTCGGTATTAAGTTTTCTAGCGCAATTTTCAAACTGTTCAACCCGATAAAATCGTTACCTTATTTTGTAAAAAGACACAAATTCAGTCAACCATATAACAGTTAAATTCTTTATTTGCTTCATAATAAAATGATTATTAACATTAGTAGAGGCTATAAAAGTATCCGATTGAAGGCTATAATTCGGGAAGAATTTTAGACAATTTTACACAAATTGAAATGCTCGTAGTGACATTGATACTTTTGAGCTAAATATAATTATGATTATGGTGAAATTGAACTATAAGATGCGAGTCCTACTGTAAAAGTTTTTATTACGTAGGCATTTAAAAACGGTAATATTAGTAATATCGAATGGATGGCCTATTTTAATTTGCCAATTAAGGTGACAAATGCCTTGATTTAAATGGATGAATCAATTACTAGTCAGTAGATAGCGATTATTTTTTTTCTATTTGATGCCGACATAAAAAACCCATTTTAAAATGCTACAATGTAGGTTTTTCTAAAAATTGAATCTAAAATATTTAGGTATTATTACAATATTATAATTAATTCTATAATTAATTAATTTTGGAATTGTTTTTGCAGGTAAAAGGTCGTCGCACCAGCTTTAAAATGTATAAACATTCTGGTTGGCATTTGGTTGATACTTTTAACTTAAATTATGAAATTATGAAGAACACTTTACTCTGCTTTTTGCTAGTAATAGGTACAGTTTTTTCTGTGCTAGCACAAAGTAAAACTGTAACTGGGAGGGTAACCTCTGCAGATGAACCGGAAGGAATTCCGGGCGTTAATATAAGCGTTAAAGGAACTATGGTTGGGGCAATATCAGACATTGATGGCAACTATACCCTGGCCGTTCCAGAAGGATCAAACCTGCTGGTATATAGTTTTGTGGGCTTTGTTCCACAAGAAGTTGCAATTGGAAACCGAAGCAAAATTGACGTGGTATTATTGCAAGACGTCAGGGAGCTTTCTGAGGTAGTGATTACCGCTTTGGGTGTAGAGAGAAACAGAAATGAATTGGCCTATTCCGCACAGGAAGTGGATGGGGACATGATCACCCGTACCAGAAGCCCGGATTTTGTAAATTCCCTGTCTGGAAAAGTTGCAGGTCTGGACATTAGGAGCAACAATACCATGGGTGGGTCAACTAACGTTATTATAAGAGGTTATTCCTCTATAACAGGGAATAACCAAGCCTTGTTTGTAATTGACGGTGTGCCTATAAGTAATGCCAACAACAACACAAGTACCAGGGCTTATCAGGCGAATGAAAGCTATGGTAACCAGCAGGAAGGCCGAGTTGGTACTGACTTTGGAAACGCAGCGGCAGATTTAAATCCTGATAATATAGAATCTGTCAATGTTTTGAAAGGGGCTGCCGCTACAGCCTTGTACGGATCACGTGCTGCCAACGGGGTAATCATGATTACCACCAAAAAAGGGAAAGAAAACAGTATGGATCTCACCGTGAATACAGGTGTTGTCTGGAGTCAAATAGATAAGAGCACCTTTGCGAGGTACCAAAAAGAATACGGTGCAGGATATTCAGATGCTTTCCGTACATCACGGGATCTTGGGAGTGGAGTTGGACCTGTTGTAAGGTTCCAGGATGATGCTTCTTATGGCCCTGCATTTGATCCAAGCCTTATGGTTTATCAGTGGGATGCATTGGATCCATTTTCTCCAACCTTTGGTCAAATGACTCCTTGGGTAGCTGCTCAAAACGACCCCAGCACCTTTTATGAAACAGGGTTGAATTCCAATCAGAGTATTATTTTAAGTGGTGGTGGAGAAGATGCTACTTTTAGCTTAGGCTATACCCGAAATGATATAAAGGGCAATTTACCAAACAGTACTATAGACAAAGATCAATTTAACTTTACGGCTTCTTATAAGGCTACGGATCGATTGACAGTCACTGCATCTGGTAACTATACCCGTACTGTTGGTATGGGTCGATACGGTACCGGCTATAATGGAAGAAACCCCAATCAACAATTCAGGCAATGGTGGCAAACCAATGTGGACATTAGAGATCAGGAAGCTGCTTATTGGAGAAATGAACAAAATATTACCTGGAACTGGAATAGCGCCAATACCGGTCCTATTTATTCAGACAACCTCTATTGGTCAAGGTATCAAAATTACTCCAATGACAGCAGGGACAATTATTATGGTTATGCCTCAGTAAATTACAAGGTCAATGATTGGTTCAGTGTGATGGGACGAGCTTCTTTCAATACTACCACAGATCTTCAAGAAGAGCGGGTGGCTATAGGTAGTGCAGATGTAAGCCAGTACACAAGGTTTAATAGGGATTTTAATGAGTCCAACTTTGACCTATTGCTAAACTTCAATAAGGACATATCAGAAGACATCAGCTTTACAGGTCTGGTAGGATCCAACTTGCGTAGAAGCAGAATGAGCTCCATAAGGGCCAGCACCAACGGAGGGTTGGTTGTTCCAGGATTGTATAGTTTATCCAATTCACGAAACCCTATACAACCACCATTTGAAGAAGTGCAGGACATTGGTGTTGATGGTGTATTTGCGAATGCCAACTTCGGCTACAAAGAAACTTTATTTGTGGAAATATCTGCACGTCAGGACAAGTCCACCACTTTGCCAGAAGACAATAACACTTACTTTTATCCAGCGGCAGCAGCTAACTTAGTGTTTTCCAAATTATTGGACGTCTCCTGGTTATCCCACGGTAAAGTCAGGGCGAATTACGCAGAAGTGGGCAATGATGCACCTGCATTGAGTTTGTTTGATGTATATGATGCTCAAACAGGATATGGATCAATTCCTATATTTTCTCTGCCAAGTACTAGAAACAATAACTTCCTTTTGCCAGAAAGGCAAAAAAGTTTTGAGGCTGGTGTCGAAGCAGACTTTTTTGACAGACTCTTTGGTTTTGATGTTACTTATTATAAATCAAACACTATCAACCAAATTTTACCCGTGAATACATCAGCAGCGAGCGGCTATACCAAGAGGTTTGTTAATGCTGGGGAAGTTCAAAACCAGGGAATTGAAGTTTCTGCCTTTGTAACACCAATACAGACACAAGATTTTTCATGGACCATGAACGTAAATTTTGCGCGAAATAGAAATGAGGTAATTAGTCTATATGGAGAAGGAGAAAACAAAGTACTAAACGTTCCCATAGCTTCTTTCCAAGGTGGCGTGTCTGTCAATGCAGCAGTAGGTCAGCCTTATGGAGTTATTAGAGGCAAAGACTTTGTTTATACCAATGGCGAAAGGACTGTCAATGAAGATGGTTATTATTTGGTTTCCGACAATTCAGACGAGATCATAGGTGATCCCAATCCTGATTGGATCGGTGGTATCAATAATACCCTAACTTATAGAGGCATTTCATTAGGATTTCTAATCGACATCCGAAGCGGAGGTGACATTTTCTCTCTAGATCAATATTATGGTGAAGGTACAGGGCTATATCCTTTAACAGCAGCTCTAAATGACAAGGGAAACCCCTCACGACTTCCTGTTTCTGAAGGCGGTGGTGTATTGCTGCCAGGAGTAAAGGCAGACGGTACACCCAATGACGTTTATGCTGAAAACCTTAACGGTGATGGTATAACTCCTTTTGGTTATGCCGCCAATAACTATGGTGAGACCCCACGCTCCCTTTATACCTTTGATGGAAGCTTTGTGAAATTAAGAGAAGTGGCGGTGACTTATACCCTACCTGCAGCTTGGATTCAGAAAATGGGCGTTTTCCAAAGTGTTGACCTACAACTGATAGGACGTAATCTATGGATTATCCATAAAAACATGGAATTTTCCGATCCTGAGGAAGGCTTGAGTTCAGGTAATGCTGGAAGAGGTTACCAAGGAGGTGCATATCCTGCTTTGAAAAATTATGGTTTTAATGTTCGGTTAAATTTCTAAACCAGAAAAGATGAAAAAGATTTTTATAAGTATATTCTCCATGGTGCTAATGGCATCTTGCGTAGATAATTTGGACGATTACAATGTAGATCAGAAGAGCGCAACGGAAGTTCCGCCTGCGACCTTATTTACAGGAGCAGTTAAAGAACTAACGGATGTGATTACCACTCCTGATGTCAATGTGAATAATTATAGGTTCTACGTACAGCACTGGACTACTACTCAGTATTTGGATGAGCCTAGGTACAATATGACCACCCGACTTATTCCACAAAATGTATGGCAAGCACTGTATAGAGATGTCTTGGCTGATTTAAAGGAGTCAAAAAGATTGGTAGCCTTAGACATTACCATCAATGAGGAGGTTAGAAGTAACCAGCTGGCACAAATAGAGATTATGGAAGTGTTTTCCTGGTCTATTTTGTTGAATACTTTCGGGGATGTGCCCTATACGGAGGCCTTGGATGCTGAAAACTCCCTTCCCTCCTATGACGACGCAGAAACAGTTTACAATGCTATTCTAACAAGACTTGATGGGGCATTGAATCAGATCAATCCAAATGATGTTGGATTTGAGGAAGCGGATATCATGTATTCAGGAGATATGGATATGTGGGTAAAATTTGGCAACTCTTTAAAACTAAAATTAGCAATGGTCATCGCTGACGTAAACCCTAGTCTTGCGCAGGGTTTAGTGGAAGCGGCCGCACCCAATGTGTTTACTGCTAATATGGAAAGTGGCGCCTTTCCATACCTGAGTGCACCACCTAATAACAACCCTGTTTCTGAAGAGATAAATCCCTTATTTACTTCCAGACAGGATTTCATTGTGGCCAATACTTTGGTTGATGCAATGAATGAACTGAATGACCCCAGAAGGAGCTTTTATTTCACTCAAGTAGGTGGTGAATTTATAGGAGGAAAATATGGCTTTTCAAATTCCTATTCAGATTTCTCAACCATCAACCCAATGATCACAGACCCGACTTTCGAGGCTTTGTTGATAGATTATTCAGAAATAGAATTCCTTCTTGCGGAGGCTGTTGAAAGGGGCTTTAATGTGGCAGGTACTGCAGAGGAACATTATAACAATGCGATTGCTGCATCTATAGATTACTGGGGTGGAACAGCCGACCAAGCTACCGCTTATCTTGCACAAGCGGATGTTAACTATTCTACAGCTTCTGGAGATTGGCGTGAGAAAATTGGCAACCAAAAATGGATTGCCTTGTACAATCGTGGCTATGATGCCTGGTTGGAATGGAGAAGATTGGATGCCCCGGCTTTACAACCTCCGGCCATTGAAGGGGCTAGTGAGCTGACCATTCCAAAAAGGGTGATTTACCCTGTAAATGAGCAAACCCTAAATGGCAGCAACCGTACTGCGGCTGGCCAAGCCATTGGAGGTGATGACGGAGCTACTTATTTATGGTGGGACGTTGAATAAGGAAAATTTCCAAGATATGATAAAATGTAAAAGCCGTTCCAAATTGGAACGGCTTTTTTATTGGAGAGTGGGTAAGGTTCGTTTATTTATAATAAAATTTATCATCTCCCCATTTTTTCGGCTGATTGACAATGTTTTCTGAAATGGTTTGGTAGGAATGTTCATTATAGGCATGTATTCCGTATACATTCAATATCATTTCATTATTTTCAATTTCCTCAAAACAATGAATTCGTTTCTCACAACAAATGGTAATAAAATATGCACCTGCCTGCGAATAATCGTAATCGGCCAACCGCAAAGGCTTTCGATTATGAATTTTTTATGGTAGTCGAAATCCTTTTATCCGCACCTTCAGGTAATTTGATTAGTTTGTAGTTGATGGAATCGGCCTTAGCTTTCACCTTGTTCTCAATGCTAATGAAGTTTCCGGATGTTATTTTTATCAGGAAATCTTTTTTGGAGATTACTTTGGAATTTTCATCAAGCGCTATAAAATCCGAGGAAAAGAGATGTTGTAATAATGGTAATTCCACCAGGTACCAAAATCAGCAGTCAATTCTTCCAAGTCCACATGCCATTGCGTTTCCTTGTCAAGGTTTTTGCCTGATTTCTCATTACAAGAAGCAAAAGAAATAATGACCAATAATAACACGAGCAGTAAGTTTTTCACGGCGTAGCAGTTAGCTGAGCTTTAATATATAAAAAATAAAAACACCTCAAACCTAAAGACGTCTTTTTCACCTTGTCAAATAGTTGTATCGGTATTTTGCCTATTTGCGGTTCCTTCAGGATTTAAAGTTTCATATACCTTTCTTACTATTATTTTCATTTGAATTCATTGCAAATCTAAACCCTAAATCATCAATTTTAAAAGAATAGGGATGGCTTCTTCTTCTGTTTGTCGCCATTACACTTCTTTCAACATCACACCAACCTCCGCCACGAAAAACCCGATAAGAACCATAAACGGTTTCATCATAAATGTCCGAACACCATTCCCAAACATTCCCCAGCATGTCATAAAGTCCCCATGGATTGGGCGCTTTTCCTCCAACATCATGCGTACGGTTGTCGGCGTTTTCTTTGAACCAGGCAATTTTCTCTAAATCTCCGTATCTGGTGTTTTTTGCTCCAGCCTGGCAGGCATATTGCCACTCAGCTTCAGTTGGAAGCCGGAATCCATTGGCTTTGGCATTAAAGTTTACTTCTTTTGAGGTTAAATCAATGGTATAGCATTGGGTTTTAGACAATACCTCAGACAGTTTGTTACAAAATTTAACAGCTTCCATCCAGGAAAGGGTCTCAACAGGTAATTTCTCCCCTCTGAAAGTAGCCGGATTTTCATCCATTATTTCAGTATATAAGTCCTGAGTAACTGGAAATTTGGATAGTCTAAAAGATTCAATTTCACGCATCCAGATTTTCTTTACCCGGTCATCCCTCATCTCCACGGTACCTTTCGGAATCGTGACAAATAAATTTTCAATTGTTTTCTCGTCTATGTTTTTCTTATCTTTTTCCACGTTACTTTTTGGATTGAAGATATTGTTAAATATTGACTTGATTTTTAAATCGGTCGAAAAGGTTGATGGATAATTCAGCATAAAGGTTGATGGCAATGAAAATGCGTACATCTATATCATTATATTGCTCCTCTGGAAGTTCGGAGGCAATTGCTCCAGCAATGAGCCCACCGCTCACTTCTCTAAACTGATCCATCGCTGAAAAAACCTCACAAAGCGTTTCGGATTCACAAACTGACTTCAAACATTTAAAATATTTACTTTCATGATTCAGTTCATATGCTCCGTCATTATTCTTCCAAATATCCTGAAAAAAAGGCTTATTTCTATTGTGGTTCAGAAATTCTGCTAAGCTTGTTGTGACAAAAAAATCAGGAGGCAAAGACATACTACTCCTATCGATCAAAAACATTTTGTAATCTATTTCGCCGTAATGTATTAGAAGTTGTTCATTAAATTTTTCTACTACAACCGCTACAAATTCAGACTGCTGTTTATCCAAACATTCAAGAGATTTAAGCTGTTGCGAATTTCCGGATGAACTAAACAGAATTAAGAAAGACAAGATAGCAAAGAGTGTTAGTGTCTTCATAATATCCAGTTACTTGATTAGATAAACTAGGTCAGGATACATTAATCGTTTGTAAAAGTAGTAATACAATAACAAAGGGCCAACGTTCTAATCCTTATATCCTTCAAGAAACTAACCTCAAAGCTTCTCTTTTACTTAAAGAATTCAAAGCTGTTTCGCTTACAAATCCCTTTACCCACGCGGGGTCGATGCGACTGTATTCCCGCAGTACCCAGCCAATGGCTTTATTGATAAAAAACTCATTCGACCCTGATAAATGGTGAATGCATTTCACTAAAAGGGCAAGATCCATTTTCTCCTTGTACTTCAACTGAAACAACAGCGCACTTCTTTGCAACCAAATATTATTGGACTGCAGCCACTTGTCTATGTGCTCCTGCCTTTCTTCCGGAAAAAGCAGGAAATAATTACCCATCAATTTATTGGCGATCATGTCTACCGTATCCCACCAGGATTGATGAGCCACCATGTGCACATAAAGATGGATGTCCTCTTTCTCTGTGACTTTCATGTATTTCAATGAAAGTTCCTGGGCGAAATAGTGAAACTCCCTTTCGTCCTTCTTCCATAGAAGCTTTACCAATATATTAAGTTCCCTCTTAGGCGGAAGCATGCTTTTATGTAAAAATGGGCTTTGAATGGCTCTTCTTTTTTGAGTAGAAATCCCAAAAAACTGAAATTGATTGCGCAAATAAGCCCCTTGTTGCAATGCAAGTTCCCTATTGGCATTGTTGCTAAATTCCCGTTCCAGGACGGCTATGTAATCAAGGGTCTCGTTGGCTAGCATTTGGTAAGTCATGTCCATTTATTTTGCATTTCATAGCTCCTTCCAAAAAAGGTTCTGCTTGGAAAAGCGCAATCAATTTATTGGCCAATTCACTTTTCCTTTTTGGTAGATATTTTGCGTCATCCACTTTTACTTAATTTTACCCATATAATCCTTTTGGTATTTCTTTAATAACAACCTTGTAATTATTGCAATAACAATTGACAGGAATATGCACAGATAAAAATTTAATTCTGAATAATCGAAAGTACCAAACGGCATTAGCCACATAAATAGCAAGGACATCCAAACTACATCAAATGGAAGACTAAATATTATTTTAATAATCGATTTCATTGTCCACTTTCATTACAACCTAAAGCAACTTCCCAAAAGTTCGGCGCCTACACCCATCAATGCACTAGATATTAAACCAACAGCGCCTCCCATTACTGCACCACCTACACAACCGCCTGCAGCACCAATAGGGCCTAACACAGGTCTAAGTTTAGCGAAGCGTAACTTAGACCCAAAATAAGGAAAGTTTTCAACTTTCAAAAAGGAAGAACCAAATGGCCAACATCGCAAAAATAGAGCGTTCCTAAAGTTAACTTCAGCACCGCTGACTTCGGCCGGATAAGCCACCAATGCCGAATTACCCAATTTTCGTCTGCTGTAGCAGGAGGCTATTGAAATAGAACATCCGTTTCACTTTCATAGATTTTTGCCTTAAATAGTCAATCAAAAAAATTATTCAATAGGATTGACTGGATCCTGTACCTGTCGACGGACACCAGCCTCAGGGTCCAGCCATCAGAATGCGTCTTTATTGTATTTGGCTTAATTCAAAAATTTCAATGAAGCGCTTTTCTATGAATTCAACTTCTTTTGCAGTTAGTGCTGAAAACTCCTTTTCTCTAGCGCTTTTTAATAGCACACCATTGTTTTGGCTTAAGAATTTAACGAGCATAGCAACAAGCCTGTCCGGCATTTCAAACACATCATCTATAATCTTTTTGAACGCCTCATAATTTAATAAATAAGTCAATTCATTAGGAATTATATTCTCTATTGTATCAAATACACAGTCATATAGGAATTCTGCCTGCACCGTAGCATCGTAAAATTTATAGTAGTCAATGGTTTCATTAAGCACATTTACATTATGATCCTTTGTTTCTTCCCATTCGATAAAATCAAGTAATGGGTGGGAATAGGCTTCTAGTACATTTTTGTAATCTTCAATATGATCTAAAATTGAGGCAGAGACTGGAAATATTATTCCTTGTTGAGCAAAACTTTTTTTGGCTAAAATGTGATGAATAAGATACCTGTGGATCCTTCCATTTCCGTCTTCAAATGGGTGAATAAACACGAAACCAAATGCGATAATTGTGGCTGAAACAACAGCATCAATTTCGTTGGCTACTAGCAATTTATTTGTTTCAATCAGTCCATCTAGAAGCTCTGGTAAATCCTGCCATTTGGCTGATATATGTTCTGGCATTGGTTCTCCTGAAATTCGATCATGTTCACCAATGAAGCCGCCTTTTTCTCGAAAGCCCAGTTCAATAAACCTGGCATTTTCTATTACTATCTGCTGTAACCTTTTGAGCTCCTCTAGCTTCAATTCTCTTGCACCTGCCTGTCCAATAGCTTGTCCCCACCTTGCTGCCCGTTTACTTTTAGGGCTTTCTCCTTCTATAGAAAAGGATGCTCTTGAATCTTTTAGAAGTAAGAATCCTGATGCTCGTTGAATAATGTCTTTCCGGATTCCATTCAAATAGTCATTTTTCCTATTGGACAAATTGTCATTAATGTATTTTTCTAGCTTTTTAGTTTTTCTAACAAGGGGACAAAAATTCCGCGTTCCTGGGAGATTGTTAATGACTAAATGTCTTGGAGATTTTGTCCCTTTTATTGAATATTGTTGCCTAATATCGACTACAGGAACATAACTTTTTTTACTTAAATTTTCTTTACCTGCTAAGTTTTTCCCTAATAACCACTCTATAAGGAACCATATACGTCTGCTGTATTGTCCTGTGGGCTCAATCTTTACTAACTTCGTTAATTGTACTTCTGAGAAATGCTTTGTCAGAAAACTAAAAAATAGTAAGTTAATCCCTTCATATTTGAGTGCAAAAACCAATTGTCTGTAAAGGGCTTTTATTTCATCTTGGTCTTGATTGTCCTTTGGTAAATAACTCTTTGGTAAAATAACCCATTCTTCATTTTCGTAGTGTTTATTTTGGTTACACACCAGCGTTATGGGCTTAACCATAGGGATTTGTAATTTCAATTTATCGATAATAGCAGCATAACCAACAATTGTTCCTTCTTCGGGAGATAGTTCCCCATAAAAAACAGGTTTTTTTTGATGAAAATGAGCGCTATTATTCATATGATAAAATTTATAAGCGCAATATAACGAAAAAACGGGTGTTTCAATTCTAATTTGAGCGCAAACCAACAATTGAGATAAAAAATAAGCGCATCTATATTTATTGTAATTAATACCTAAATCCCGCAGCCTATTTTTCTAATCCACTGGTTCTAATAGAGATAAAACCTTCCCCCGGCGGTTGAGCGGAGTCGAAACCATAGGGTAATGGGTACATAACGCCTACTCCTTCAGCTCCGCTCAGAAACCGGCTAGGGCATTGCCGAATATAGGCAGGACACGGTTTTTCTGCCAAAATAAACACTAAACCCCAAGGGTCAATAAGGTCTAGCATACCCACAAGACTCTTCTGGTCTAAGTTTAGCGAAGAGTAACTTAGACCCAAAATGTGGAAAGTTTTCAACTTACTTTAAATAGGAGCCAAATGGCCAACATCGTTTAAATAGATAGAGAATTATCAGGCTGACTTCGACTCCGCTGACTTCGACAGGCTCAGCCATCGCGTTACCGAATAACCCTAAGGGAAAACCTACTTGTTCATTCTCCAATCGCTAAAAATCAAAAAAGGGAAAACCATTCCCCGTATTATCCCCAATTCCCCACACCCCTTCAATGTTAAATTGAAGTTTACCCTGAACATTTCTCAGGGCACACACATTGCATTCAGACTTGACTGTTCCAGCCGTCAGAATGCTTAGTTATTAGGCAACGTTTTTTCTTTTCAACTTAATTTCTCCTGTTGTTTCTCGGTCTGTCCAATATTGACCTTCCATTTCATTGACTTTAAAATCTTCAAATACCAAAATAGTTGAACCATAATGAATTTCACTTCTTTCTCTAACACTTGATTTTGGAGTGTTGATATATGAGTAAATTAATTGTTCTAATCCACGGTCTTTGTCAATATCAAATGAAGCTCCAATACTATGACTTCTACTTTCGTTTGTTTTAATTTTCACTTGGACGTTAAAAAAAGTCTGACTGATTTTTATTTCGGTTGGTATGGGGTCAAGTGATTTTTCTTTCCAATTTGATTTTAACTCACCTTCCCACTCACCTGATAAATTAGGGAATGGAACAAGCCAAGGATAAAACATTTTCCACTTCCACGCCCACTTAATGAATAGTGTCCATAAAATTACATTTATTGAAATAGTAGTAGATATGTGAGTCAGAGCGTTATTGAAATCAATGCTATCTAAATTCTGAGTTGACAGAAATATTATTCCATACGTGAAAAATGCCAATCCTAAAATCGTAAATGCAAAAACACGAATGTTATAAGTAACCATAAGCTAGTATTCTAAGTGATTCCATAATAAAACCATATAAGCATTTACATCTTTATAAGTCCATTTTCTTTCAGCAAATAAGTAGAGCAATTCTGAAACTTCTCCCCATTTTTTACAAGTTTTTTCGTCCTTAGTTTGTTCGTATATGTAAACTATTGATTGCTTTAATCTATCTGTCCAAGAATCATTGTCATTAATAATTTTATTTGGAACATTCCAAACAAGGCACTCTAAAAGAAAAGAGGTGATATTGTCGCTCACGCTCTCGCCATCATCAATCATTTTATATCTCAACTTGCGGTGAAGTCGGGTAAGACGTTTAAACCTACGATAGGTATTCGAGTTTTTGTTTAATCCATTTTCTATATGATGTTTCGGGTAGTTTACGGTAGGTTTTCCTTTATCTGACCAAAATTTTGCACCTAATACATATTTGCCATCTTTTGAATATCTTCTAAAATCCCAAGTAGGAACTACATCCGTTTCGATTCTATTTGTATTTGCTTTTACTGTTATGCATTTGTCATCTCTAACAACTTCACTTCTTCCGAATTTATTTACCAAAGCGGTTTCAACGTCATCTTTGAACTCAGAATAAGAATAGTCACTTGAACCTATGTGAGCAATATTTACATCTTCTTCAGTTACATCAGAAGGTAAGTCGAAAAAATAGCCACCTGTGTATCTTACGTTTATGTCAATATCACTATTTAGTCTAACATTAGTATTGTTTGCATACGAACCTTGACCAAAAGTTTCTGTCGACTTTTTCTTTAATTTTTCATCAGAGTTAATAGCCTCACGAACCATTCTTTCAGAGTTTTCAAGCTTCGTTTGTTCTGAATTACTTGGTGGCTTTGTCCAACCTGATAATTGTTCTTCCGAGTATTTTGCCATTTATTGATTCGTTCTTTTAATATTGCCTAACATTCGAGTATTGCTGCAGTTGGGGAATTGACCAACTATCTGCCCGGAACTGAAGCTGAATTTATAATTAAAAGTTGAAGTTTAGAACTAATGACCTGTAGAATTCCGTCCGCCGAAACTAAAGCTTGGATATGCACTGCTGCTGATTGTTCTTCCGTCAAGCCCCAAATTTGCTGCAATACTTTTGTTGAACGAATCCTGCTAAGGCAGGAAGCCGGCAGTTATTGCCGT